>Ga0160505_101029_pt1 | contig 13868 bp, 13 predicted proteins | sample DIDeMG_FD_108225 | JGI IMG/M metagenome (GOLD analysis project Ga0160505, IMG submission 108225) | Enriched chicken feces microbial communities from UW Madison campus, WI, USA - DID2874_E49_Stillage MG | ecosystem: Host-associated > Birds > Digestive system > Large intestine > Fecal ... | reverse complement strand
GAAATGCAGCAGCGACGAAACATGGAACTCAGTTGAGCAATCATGCATCAAATACACTGGTGAGTGCTATGCAACAACGACACTATAACATATGGGACTGAGGCTTGCGGGGCGGGCCAGCAGCTCCGCAGGACCTCGCCTCACCCACTCAGTGCTGCCTCGTGCGGCGGCGTTTGTGCTGGCACACCTTAGCCGGACCAGTACCGTTGATGCCAGTGGGCTGATTGCCAGTAGCAGTTCCCACGGGCTTGCCGGTCGCGGCAGCTGGCGGCTTGTCAGTCGTGCTGGCTGAGAAGGGTGTGGAGACCCTGCTGGCGGAACCGCCCGCTGCGCCGTCGACCTCGACAGCAGGCTTGTCCTGTGCAGGTGCGGTCGGGGCTTGCGGCGTAGCGAGCAGAACTCCACTGGGAGTGCCCGTAGCAGCGGAGGCTCCGGCACCCGGAGTGGTGCACGGGAGGCCGTGCCATGGTTCACTCGCCGGGTCGGGGCAGATGTACGTAGAGTTGATGTGGCGGTCCCCATGGCCCTCAGCAAACGAGGCTGGGGGAGGCGACGCGGGCGTCCTAGCAGTGAAAGACGACGAGTCGACCTGCCCCGGGATTATCGCGATCTTGTTTCCGCCGTCTAAAGTGGTTAGATTGCGCTACGAAGGGCAAAGTGGCACTTACTGGCCGCAGCGTTGACTTCCTCCTGCGTACTGGGCTTGAGGTACGGAAGGGTGGTGCGGTTGTCCAATGAGCCCCATCGGTTGTACTGGTAGAGACCAGGAGAGCGGTACCGGGTCATGAGCTCAGTGTCGTTGGCGCCAGGCGAGGCGAACGAGGTGCCACGGATCCGGTTGTCGAGGTTGGGCGTGACGTACCCCGGCTCCGCCCCCTTGCACTTTAGGTGCTCGGCGGGACCGTCCCATCTCCACAGGGGGTTGCAGCCTGGAAGCTTGTCGATCGGGCCGTTCATGCCGACTTCCTCGGCAGGGATCTGGCCTTCGAGCTTGCACAGCTTGTGGTCGTGGACCGAGGGCTTGAACACTTCGCAGTCGCGCGCCTCGACGGAATCAATGCTGGCACACTTGTCAATCGCGTCCTGCAGGACTTGCGTGTCCCACCCGTTGACAAAGTCGGCGTGATAGGTAATACCCGTAACGTCGCCGTTGGCAACGACAATGTTGGGCCCGTTCTTGTTCCAGTTGGCCTTCATAAAGTCGCTGACCTCGTAGAAGGCCTCGATAAAGATACCATGGTACATGATCGGGGGGCATTTTCCGCCGCCCGTCTTGTCCCATCCGGGCGTGTGGTCGTTGAGGGTCTAGAACATGTGGCTGAAGTGGTCGTCCGAGTCGAGGTCGCCGGAAGCAAGGCCGCAGCGGGTGAAGTACATCGCGGCCACGAGCGGGGCGCCGTCATCAGGTGCGTGGTCAAGCACAGTGCCGTTGGGGAAGTAGTTCCTGTTTGCCTTGTAGGTTTTGCCAAAGTGCCAGAAGTTGATACTGAGGCCCTCGCGCTGGATTGCGCCCGGCGCGCGTACGGTGCCGAGACCAGAGATCATGCGCAGGCCAGGCGGGAACGGGTGGATCTTCTGATGTAACGCCTCACAACTACCATAACTCTGCACTCCATACGACGGGGGACTCCCATTCGCGGTCATTATTACTTCAGGGTCACTGAAAGGGCATTGAACAACGAACAGCTCATGAGGCGGTGCTGCCCTCATGGATGTCAGAGTCGGTGCTACATGGAGGATGGTGTGCAATTTTGCCCCCGAGTGTCGCCGACCTCTCCCCAACTGTTTTCGTAGAGCCAGCGAATCCCGCCACACACTTTGCAGCTATGCAGTTAACGTGATAACTTGCTCACTGTATGGGGTGTATAATACGTCAGAGAGCTTGTGAGGCGACTTAGGGCGCTCACCGTGGGCGGGTTCGAGTTGAGATGTGAAGACAATGGCCACCCCAGGTGGGACGACTGCGACATCTGGGAAGGTAAAGTACGTTATAAACGTGCAAGATGTCCACGGTAAGTGTGCGCCTGAGCTGAATTCGGTAATGACTTCAGTCAAGCAGGAAACAACCTAAGTGGGACCAGACCTAGCTAGCGGAAGCCTGCCTAGTGGCTTCCTCCTGGCACAGCCCTGTGCAGCTGGTGTCATGTAGGACGGCGGCAACGGCTGATTGCTCGTTACAGGTTGGCACCCGCGTTCAGAAGCGAAGCGTCCTTGGAGCCCACAAATCTGGAGAGTGGGCACACTGGAGCAAGATGGCCGGCATCGTCACTCCATGGATGGCTCCTTGTTTTGTTCTCCTTGCGCATATCGCTGAGTGGAGGCACACAAGCACACAATAGCTGTGTCGACAGTTGTTGAGCCACCAGGCACTAATGACAGTAGCGGATCTCAGTATGAAACGCACGGAGCAGCCAACGGGTCAATGAAGCGCTGCGGATTGGGGGACCTCAGCTGTATGATGGTGTCAGCAGGACGAGCTCCGATGCTGGGTTAGGCGCAGGCGTGTTGTGCAGCTGCCAAGTACAGTACGAGTGGAGTCAGCATTCCCACATCAGCCCGTGAATTTGACATCACCTCGACCTATGCATCCCGTTCCTTGCTGCGCGTTTGCGAGCTGCGTACCATACTTGTTGTCGCGAGATGTCAGAAATCAGCTTATAAAGTAACGTGTTATCGCGCGAGATGTCAGAAATCAGCTTATAAAGTAAAGTATGAAGATACAGAATGCAGGAACCAGGTCCCGAATGGGTACCATCTGCTGCGCAGACACACTGCTATTCCCAGAACTACGGGACAGAAAGCCTAGATACCGAATAAAGTCTCCGACAATGGCGACCGACGTCATCCCAGCCACCACATTCCAACCACGCGATAAAACGTGAACTCATTCAAAAGTCATTCGGGGGTAGAGGACGCGCCATCGGCTTGCTAACTTGTTAGCGCGGTCTGGCACGGTCGGGCAACAGCCACCGCGCGCCAGGCATTCATGCATTCACACTCCTTTCCTGTCTTACACTGCTTTTGCATTCCGCTCCTTCATGATCGTCTTACACACTCCTCTTCTTTCTTGCGTGTCACTCCACTGTCCGAACTGCGGCTTGCTCGTGCTCGACGTTGAGCGTTGATATCCGTGATCGCAACAAACACAATAGAAACAACCCACCTTTGTTCCGTGCAGATCGAGGCTGTTGTTGCGTATCTGTGTTTCTCGTTCACACTCTCTTGGCCAACAAAAGAACTCGACACACTGTATGGACTGGGGGCGCACAGACGCAGAGGTCCCAGCCACTGTCCCTAGAAGAACCCTCCTTGCCTCCCTTCGACGCCATCTTTCATCCTTTGTTTCTCCACATCGCTCACAGCAACATTTTGTTGTTGTTGATTGACGACTCTCCCTCTCTCTCCACACTGCATACACAAGTACACATACAATAAACGATAGAAACTTACACATTTAACGATCTTCCCCTCTCTACAACGATAGATTCTGCTTCCCTCCCTGTCGTCTTTCTCTCCTTGTAATATCGTTCTACACTTCTTGCACTCGTATTCACCGTCATCACCCTCAACACTCTCTCCAACGCCCTATCTAACGCGCTCACGACCACTTCCCCTCTCTCTGTTCTTGTGTCCCTCTGAACATTGGTACATTGTTCCAGTATCCTTCTCTCTAACACTACACCTTCATCTGTGGGTCGTGAGGGTGAGTATCTCATCTCCACTCCACCCCAAGACACCTTCCCTGACACCCAGATCAACGTCCGACATGCGGCTCCTTCTCGCCGCTCTCGTTCTGGCGGCGCTCGGAGATGCTGAGAGCCTGAGCTCGGTCTCATCCACGGAGGCTGGCTCGAGCTCCCTCTCCTCGTCTAGCACGTCCTCGACTGCGTCGGCTTCATCAGCGTCCTCTTCCCCACCCACCACTTCCGGTGCGGCTTCCGTCTTTCCTGTTCCGTCCTTAGTTGGCGGCGTCATCCCCCTGAACACGACAGCTTCCTCGAGCCGCACCGCCGGTTCCACTGCGACGGCTACACGCAGGGGACCGGCTTCTAGCACCAGTACCTCCCCCGGGGACCTCGCCCAGTCCAACTCTGGCGGCAATGCCAACCCCAACAACAGCAACGGCACATCCACACCCGCGGGGTATACCAACGAACACATCGAGCCCCCGATCAACGTCACCCAGCACTTCACCTCCAACTGGCGGACAGCGCACAAGAAGGCTGCAAAGTACCTCGCAGACTGGACGCTCGACGACAAGGTAAAGCTCGTCACTGGGTCCGGCTGGATGGTCGACCGCTGTGTTGGCAACACCCAGCCCATTGCCGAACGCAACTGGAAGGGACTTTGTCTCCAGGATGGACCTCTTGGTGTTCGTTTCGCGTGAGTAACCATGGAGGGAAGACAGGGCTGACATGGCCAGAGACCAAGTTTCTGCCTTCCCTGCGGCCATCAACGCTGCGGCCACCTTTGACAAGCAGCTCATGTACGAACGTGGCAGGGCCATGGGTTACGAGTTTAAGAACAAGGGCGTCAACGTCGCTCTTGCACCCATGACCAACATGGGCCGCGTCGCTGCCGGAGGAAGGAACTGGGAAGGTTGGGGAGGTGACAGTTACCTGAGCGGATGGGCAACTGCCCAGACGGTCAAGGGGCTCCAGAAGGCTGGAGTTCAAGCTTGGTAAGTGATTATCCAGCTGTAGTGATCACCATCTCGAACGAGCTGTCTAACCGTCCCAGTGTCAAGCATTACATTGGCAACGAAGTGGAGCGTGTGCGCCACCGATCGTCCTCAAACATTGATGACCGCACTCTTCACGAGGTCTACCTTCACCCCTTCCTCAAGGCCGTCATGAGCGGCGTTAGCTCCGTCATGTGCTCGTACAACATGGTCAATGAAACCAACGCCTGCCGCAACTGTAGGTGAAGCGCAGGAATTGTTCTAACCTGTCAGCGAAGACCCAGAACGGGATCCTCAAGGGAGAGCTTGGCTTTGGAGGGTGCGTTACTCAGAAACTAGAAACGTCGCTAATGGTATAGCTACATCCTGTCCGACTGGGATGCCCAGATCGGCGGGTCTGGACCGGCTGCGGCTATGGGAGGTCTTGATCAGCTCATGCCTGGCGACATTGGCATGAACGGAGGCAAGAGCACTTGGTTTGGCACCCACCTGATCGACGCGATCAACAACGGAACTCTCACTCTTGATCGCTTCAACGACATGGCCCAGCGTATCATGGCTGGCTGGTTCCTCCTCGGACAGGACAACCCGGACTACCCTGCTGTCAACTTTAACTCGTGGATGCCGGCAGGTCCCAACAACAGCCACGTTGACGTTCGCCGGAACCATGACCGTCTGATTCGCAAGATCGGCGCAGCGTCCGTTGTTCTCCTCAAGAACACAAACTACGCCCTGCCACTGCGCCAGCCCAAGACTATCGCTGTGATCGGCTCCGATATGGGACCTTCTTCAAAAGGACCTAATGGCTACAATGACCGGGGAGGAGACGAGGGGACGCTCGCTATGGGCTGGGGTTCTGGAACCGCCAATTTCCCGTACCTTGTCACCCCCCTCGAAGCCATTGCCCTCCAGGCGCGTAAAGACCACTCTACGCTGGACTGGTGGCTCAAGGACTGGGAGCTTGAAGGTGCTGGCAAGATGGCTGCCAACGTGGAGGTTGCCATTGTTGGCATCAACTCGGACAGCGGCGAGGAGTACATTACCATCGACGGCAATGTGAGTGCTTCCCTGTTAACCAGTGCTAACGTATAGGTCGGTGACCGCAACAACTTGACAGCCTGGAATAACGGAGACAGGCTCGTCAAGGCCGTTGCCTCCAAGTGCAACAACACCATTGTCGTTGTCCATTCCGTTGGTCCGATGCTCGTGGAGGACTGGATCGACCACCCGAACGTCACTGGTGTTCTTTGGGCAGGCCTTCCGGGCCAGGAGTCGGGCACCTCGCTCGTGGACGTCCTGTACGGCGAGTACAACCCGTCGGCTCGTTTGCCCTACACAATTGCCAAGAACCGTTCGGACTACAGCGCCGACATTGACTACGTCCCCACCAACACAAAGTACACCGACGTCTTCTATACCGAGGGACTTGACATCGACTACCGTCACTTCCTGAGACATGGCATTGAGCCCCGGTTCCCCTTCGGCTTTGGTCTGAGCTACACGACCTTTACGTACTCAAACATTCAGGTCTCCCCTATTCAGCAGGTCCAGCAGCGCTGGAGCGATGAAGAGCACGACAACGAGGATCCCGAGACCGGCCGCTCTGTCAAGGCATCGTGAGTCATAACAGTCCGTTCAATGCTGATTTGCAGTCTCCACCGTCCCAAGTGGCAGGTCACGGCCGAGATCACCAACACTGGCGGCGACGTTAATGGTTGCGACGTTCCTCAGCTGTACCTTGCCTTCCCGGAGGGCTCTGGCGAGCCTCCCCGCGTGCTTCGTGACTTCGAACGCATCAACCTCGACCCTTGGGAGACCAAGACCGTCTCCTTCAACCTCTCCGATTACGACCTGTCGATCTGGGACGTTGTGACCCAGCGCTGGGTCATTCCTGACGGCGAGTTTGTCGCTATTGTCGCCCGCCACTCGTTTGACGACGATGGCGTCTCGACCACCTTCTGTCCCGGAAAGCAGCACTAGACTCGACGTTTGCGGCCATACCACGTCGACACATACAAAACTTGCTACATACGCCACGACCGTTTCCTGTTACACCTTTTACGCCCCATGCCATTAGGTAGAGTAACCTACATTCACCCTACAATACTAGAGTAACCTATTATGAACACTACCATAGGACATTATGCAGACAGGCATTCAAGTACGCGAAGGAAAGGGTGGCGTGAATGACTTTATTTTTGCCACCAGCGTAATAAATGTGCGGAGTCGAAAAACATTAAACAACGTGACTCTTGTGGGGCAATGCAGCAATGTGCTATAGTAGCGAGTTCGCCGCTCCACCCGTGGTGGAGCACATGCTGCCCACCACCCCATGACTCCGTCATGCTGCGGGGTCCCCTGCGGGCCAAGGATGGTCCGTCAAGTCCGCACACTGCAACACTGTGCACGCTGTTGTCGGACTTAGCCTAGGCAATGCGTGCGTGGCTGTCACAGATAATTTCGAAGTTGCGGGATTTTCGAATCTATTGTTTGATCATGAGTCGGTCGTTGTTGGTGGTGCTGGCACATGTCTTCCTCGATATCGAACACGGGATGCATCCCACCCTCTCATCCATCGTTCTCGTCGCCACTGACCTTCTCTCCCATTGTCAAAACCATCATCGACACCATCGTCAAGACCATTCTCTCTCAAGTTCAGTTCAGTTCATCCCATTCTCACCTCCACCTACGCGACACCACCAACCCTCACAATGCCCAAAGTCTTCCAGAACTGCATAATCAGTCATACGGGCTTCTCCACCGCGGACCATCCCACGATCCTCGAGGCGATGAAGGCGCTGGTGCAGGCCGGCGGCGGCGAGTGGAGCGACAGCTTCAGGCCAGACCTCACGCACCTGGTCTCGCGCGACCCGATGTGGGAGTACGACACAGTCACCGACGAGCGGCGCCAGGTCGAGGCGCTGAACGTCGCCGCCGACCACGGTCACGGCCAGCACGTGTACATCGTGTACGCCGACTGGGTCTTCGCGTCCTCGCAGTCCGGCACGCGCATGTCGGAGGAGCGGTACGCCGCCGAATGGGTGCCGGACCGTAAACGCTTCCGTGCCGCGGAGCGCAGCCATGCGCCGTCGCCGCTTCGCCCGCCTACGCGCCGTCCGACGGCGGGGAGCACCCCTATGCGCGTGTCGCTTTCTGTTGGGGATGATCCCCACGGATCCCACACGCACACTCACAGCGAGTCAGAGTCATGTGAGTTTGTTGTGTTTCCTCCGAAACTCGCAAACGAAACTAACGAGGCGCAGCAGGTTCCCATCCCACGAGCCCCGTGTCAACCTGGGTCTCGACCTCGACGCCCGTGTCGAGCACGCCCACCACGCCCTCGACGCCGCCCGCGGCGCTGCCCGACCTCTCGGGGTTCATTGCCCACTCGCTCGAGCGCGGCGAGGAGATCAAGCATGCGCTCGAGCACATTCTTCAGAGCGAGCCGAACCACCCGGACAAGCACACGATCGAGGGCCAGCTTCACACGCGTATGTGTTTTGTCGAAGATGGGGCTGACCTTGCAGTGGATAACTTGCTTCCTATCATGGCGGGACTTGCCGTGCAGTCGGACAAGAACTGAGGGGCAGGGGAGAACGCGCCTAGATTCTCAGATTACCGCGACACCTGTCCTTCATCAACTCCATTACTTTCGACACCGTCATTGATCAGCTTTCACCGTCTCATCCAGCTCATACCATTGCCTGACATCCTCTCCCAACCTCCTGCTCCCGATCGTTCGTACTGCCTGATCCGTCACCACCCTCCACCCCCGACCCTCCTCCTGTCACGACTTAGTAGCCACGATCCACACACGACTCACCGTCCACTCGTTGGCGTACCGTTCTATGATTCCGTATATAAGATCACTAGATGATTATTTATAGCCAGCCTATGGACGCTGCCTGCCTTACAACTCGGCCTGCAGAGACCCTCTCAGGCGCTGTCTCAGTCCGGAGAGCCACACACAGCCGTCCAGTACACCCTGTGGCGTCTCGGTCTGGCGGGTCGGTTCCCCTGCGCTCGGATCGCCGAGGGTACGCGTTTCGTGAGGCGCCAACTCGTCAAGTTTTCTGGTTCCCGGCGGCAATCTGTTGGGTTGGGGACAGTCAGCAAAGATCCGAAAGTGGCAGCTGTGGCATTGACATAGCGAGTGGCCTAGGCCATATTTATAGAGTGAGGACGACACACCGCCGCGTTGACATCGTCTCTTCCGTTGTTTGGGTTCTGATTCGAATCAATGACCGACGGTGCCATAAACGGGGAACCATGGGGTGGACCGTGCCTGTTTCTCCACTCTATTGTTTGTTGTGACGCCACCGACCGCATGGCTTATCATCATTGTCGGAATGTCCCAAAACTTAAGTGAGCTTGGAGCGCGACCAAAGAAAGACACCGAAATGCTTGCACAGAGCACATGATCTCATTCCTGGGGTGCCATTTCCCATACGACTTGGCGACACGGGACGTACGGGACGGAAGCAACGAGGGCTCAGCACCACTGGAGTGCGTGCAACGAACATGTGCTCGGACCTCCACGATGTCAGGCTCCAACAAAGGATGAAAGGGTGTGTGTGGTCAAGGGAGCGATGGATGGATCGGATTGTGTTTCTCTATCCTTACCGACTAGCAGGAATCTGGATCGATCGTTGACCACTGGGACGATAGCACAAACCTCGAGAACGACAGCACTGCAAGCGACTCGCCTCCACTGTGCTGCACAAGCACGGTTCTTTCTGGTCCTGAGCTCCCCTACGCGTTCCCTTCATTCCAACGCAACCGCAACCCCAAGGCCAACCCCAGCGCCAGCAGCACTGGGCCAACGTTAAAACAGGACACGTCGCGGTCGCTGGAGACGGTGACGGACCTCGTTGCAGAATTTCCCAACTGTTCTGACTCCCATTCTCTCAGCTCATAACATCCCCACCATCACAGACAGATCTTCTTTAGAACATTCTTTTTACGCTCACACTCCCGACCACTATTCCTCTCCTTTCTCACTTGAACCCGAGGTCTTCATCAGTGAGACCTCGAGACCCCCCATCTCCACTACCTGTCGCTGGACTCCGACCACGACCGCGGCCCCATCCTCGGCCTCCAACTCGAGATCCAAGTCGTCATCTAAACCAAAAGGCTGTACCGAAACAATGTCCGCATCGGTCGGTATCCCCGCGACGGCAGCGCACTCTGCGCCCCTCAACATCAACATTGGGTCCAACGCAGCGACGCGCGCGTCGACCCCTGGCCTCGGTGAAGACATCCACGACATGGCCGAGCCCGTGTTCGACCACCACTCGTACCCCGAGCTCATTGACGCGATCCTGAGCTACGCGCCGCGCGAGGCGCTGCTCGTGTTCCGCGGAACCGACCGCCACTACCGCGGCCGCATTGACGACATGCTCTTCGAGCACGTCATCGTGTGCCCCTCGGAAGGCACCGAGGCGACCGCAAAGGGAAAGGGCAAGGACACGACGGAGACCAAGCCTGGCCTTCCCGGCTTTGATCTCCTCAGCTCGCGCCCGCCGTACCGCCGCCTCCCGCTGCTCCCGTACGACCCCACCGACGAGCTCGACCGCTGGGTACTCGACGGCGGCCGCGGCGAGCCTCCCGTCGGCTCGCCCGTGTCCGTCCAACGCGAGGACTGCCGCGAGGACATTGCGCGCCGTATCCGCGTCGTCGATCTCTATGGACGCCCCCGCGTACCCTTCCCGTTCAACCAATCGTTCAAGGACCTCGATATCCTCCGCCGCCCCGCCATCTGGACCAACCACGATCTAATCGCGTACGCGCCGACCGTTGTTGACTACATCAACCTTGCGAAGCTTGCACCCGGCACAACCGAGACCAAGCTCCACATCGACCCGGGAAACGACGTCTCTCGGCACGTGATCCACATCGCCCTCTCGCCCAAGTGCGCGTACACCGAGGTCACGTTCGAGGAGCCCACTGAGCGGAGGGACCTCGTCCTCGTCTTCACGATGCCAGCAGCTGAGGCAGCTAAGACTGCGGTCGAGGCGAACGGAACGGTCGCCGGACTGTCCGCCAAGGACGTCTTCTGGCGCCTCACGGATCTCGCGCGGAGTACCCTCCTCGCTGGCGGCCAGGTGACCTATGTCGGCGTTGAGAGCCTCGATCTCGGCGATGACAGTGATGAGGAAGGCACCAAGTTTGAAAAGCACCTCCAGGACAGCCTCGACAGCAAGGGCGTCACCACCGGAGTTGAGGTTCTTGAAGAGGCAGTAACCCGCGCGACGTTCTTGACGCTCGACGACTGGCGTGCCAGCCTCCCCGAGGAGAACATCGAGTTCGAGGCGGACTGGCCTAGCTTTGAGTACTCCGTCTAGAGATGTGAGTTCAAGATTGCCATAGTAGCGACCGTTGCTGATATCGCATCTGTTAGCCACCCTCGCCTCGCATCATTTGCCACTACGGTCTTGCAGCTTCTCTCATCTCCATCATGATCCGAATTTAGCATCCCATTCATTCAAATCAATCAAGTATGCTTTACTCTGTCCAACTTGGGCAACAACAAATCTTTGAACACTCGTCGAGATGCACCGATAACCTTCTAGGCGCCTTGTTCTGGAGAACGGTCAGTTTGGAAGGACGTAGGACTACTAACGACTGGAAAGAGGGAGACAGTTACGAGGATAGGAGGACGTTGAGCAGACAGAACACCACAAGTGGACGGCGCGCGACCATGCTTGGTAAATAAAGCCCACTGCTGGAACTGTCACCGCAGATCAACTCGGATATCAAGACAAAGATCTCATCTTCGACTTCCGAGAGATTATATCACCATCTTCCATCTACATTGCAGCGCAACGAAGCATGGAGGGACATTAGACTGGTGCCTCGGAGCCCCTCACTCGCGCCTTACATCCTGCACTCTTGGTCACTCCGCCCACCCCGGCACCTCCCGCCACTCCAGGCCAATCCGCTCACCCCACGACCAGACCGAGCGCCCTCCCCTCCAGTAGATGGGCCTGGCCCAGTACGCCCTCGGCGCTCGGTGCTCGTCTCATATTCGGCAAGGGCCGCCTGTTCTCTGCCACCGTTTGGCGAAGCCGAGCGGTCCGCGCCCCGCAATTCATGTCCGGAGTTAATCAGGGCCGTGACATGTGGTGACCGAAAAATTTCTCCGTTTACAGTTTGCGAGCCTCATCTACGGCGCATGCAAGTCAGGTTTGGGAGAACGGTCAATAGTGGAGACAGAACGGCCGGAGTAAGAAGTTGTTCATGTGGAGCGCTGCCCATAGTGATTCTAAACTCCAGCCGTTGAGAAGACCACTCCGCAGCGAACACGGCGAACATTCTCTATTGCGCCGCTGATCGCCAGCCTGTTACTCCGTCGACTATCAGTGGTGGGGTTGAAATGCACGGTGGCTTCTTACTGGCTGAGCTCACGGTTCCCCGTGGGGCCTGGGCTGGGGTTACCTGAGGGGGATTAGATCCCTGCGATGCCGTCAGCCAGTTAGATACCAGCGGGTAATGCACGTACGCAGTCCCAGAAGGACACAGTGGAGTTACCGAACGATCTGGTACTGGTTAATTGCAGAAAGTGGCAGGCACCGGCAGAGAGGTGGAGAGTAAAAAAAGCTGCAGAATGGCCCGGCTGAGAGTTCATCCGACCCGACTGACTCGCGCGACTCGGCCGGGGGTCACCAGTGCCTGCCAACTGCACGCCTCGTGTTGGAAGCCGACAAAGAGGCGTTACTGTCTCATTGAGCCAGTGGACTGTGGGCTTGGCGAGCCCCGCTGTGGCCCACCGCAGCCGCTTGTTATCCTCTTTGATGTAAATACACACTATCTATCTGTTCATTTGTTGTTCACTTTCTCCTTTACACACCTACCCACCAAACACCACATCTCACAATGACCGCCGGACCCATCCAGTTTGCGCCTATGCCGGATGCCCAGGGCATGTTCGGCGAGTACGGTGGCCAGCTCGTCCCGCCCCACCTTAAGGCGGCGATGGACGAGATTGCCTCTGCGGTGCGTACATGCGAGCACAAAGGGGAGCTGTGCTCGTCGCTGCTCCCCCCACGCCTGCCACCAAGCTGACACAACCAGTACGAGACGATCATCAAGCGCGAGGACTTCCAAAAGGAGCTCGCCGAGCTGCACGCGACCTATGTCGGCCGCCCCTCGCCCATCTTCCACGCGAAGCGTCTCTCGGAGAAGCTTGGTGGTGCCCAGATCCACCTCAAGCGCGAGGACCTCAACCACACCGGTGCCCACAAGATGTGAGTCTGCGCCTCTATCTCTAGAAGCGATGCGTAGTGTCATGAGGCCGTGGAAAAGCCGTTCCCGCTGTCATGGTTGTGCTTTGAAACACACGCCGGCCCAACCACATGACCATCAATTGTTTGTGCCCACCGTGCATCATCTGTTGCTGGCATCTCGCCATCACCACGAACGGCGCTCCCGATCGCGCCTCCAGTGTGACCCGCCGCGGCATCACCGTGGCTCGTCTCTAGGTGAAGAGCATGGTGGACCGCACTGGTGAATCTACAGTACTCATCTAGTGTGGGACCTTATTCGCGCTCTTGGCGGTCCCGATCGGTGACTTCCGATTCCAGCACTGGCGGCGGGAACGGCATAGCCGAGTCACATGACTCGTTAGGAACAGTTTGCTAACGTGAACAGCAACCACTGCCTCGGTGAGGCGCTCCTCGCCAAGTTCATGGGCAAGAAGAAGGTCATTGCCGAGACTGGTGCGGGCCAGCACGGTGTCGCGCTCGCCACTGCCTGCGCCCTCGTCGGCATCCCTTGTGACATCTACATGGGTGCAGTCGACTGCGAGAAGGAGTCGCCCAACGTCGTCAAGATGAAGGTTCTGGGCGCCACGCTCATCCCCGTCACGCGCGGCCAGGCGACGCTCAAGGAGGCCGTCGACGAGGCGTTCGAGGAGTACCTCAAGGACCCCGAGAACATCCTCTACGCTATCGGATCCGTTGTCGGGCCTTACCCCTGGCCCGTGAGTCCCACGAACCATGTTCCTGACCTGCGCTAACCCTCCCAGATGATCGTCCGCGACTTCCAGTCGATTGTCGGCCGCGAGGCCCGCGAGCAGTTCCAGGCCAAGCACGACAAGCTCCCGGACCACGTCGTCGCCTGTGTCGGCGGTGGCTCTAACGCCATCGGTATCTTCACCGCGTTCCTCAACGACGAGAAGGTTCACCTT
>Ga0160505_101028_pt1 | contig 13874 bp, 5 predicted proteins | sample DIDeMG_FD_108225 | JGI IMG/M metagenome (GOLD analysis project Ga0160505, IMG submission 108225) | Enriched chicken feces microbial communities from UW Madison campus, WI, USA - DID2874_E49_Stillage MG | ecosystem: Host-associated > Birds > Digestive system > Large intestine > Fecal ... | reverse complement strand
TAAAGAATAACACGGTCCGTTTTTACAGGGCAAATCAGGGTTCAACTCCCCTCATAGGGGTATATTTTTTTAAATCCTGTTAGGAAATTTTTTTTATGCACTTGTCTTTAGGTGTTTTTTTTTTTTTTTTTTTTTGTTATTCTGTTAAATGTCTTCAGTCTTGCACAGGTCGTGAAGTTTTGGGAAAGCATTTTCAAATGAGGTTCATGAGCAAGCATAATAATGATTGTGAGAGTTCTCAGCTGGAAACAATAAAATAAAATTTAAAGGAGCGTACTAGATCACCTTGTTGAGGATTTATTGAGTGACAATCTCTGGTATGGATCTACTGGGTGTCATGTATCATTGGTTTCTTCTAAAACATGAAGTTATTTATGAAGAATTCAGTGCCATCTCACGTCTAAACTTACAATACGCGCTGAAACTGCTGCCTTGCCGTACTAGTAAAAGTATTATCACAGTAGAAATGTAATTAATTGTGGTATATAAGGTGTATGGAACCTTTTTTTTCATTCCAGATGGTAAAGGAAACTTGTTAATTCTGGCTTTATCTCGTACCAAGTAACTCTTATTTTCAACTTTCAAGGCACATCAATCCTAGATCATTTCACCATGGATTTGACACCAAAAGAAAAGCAGCAAACTCGACCTAAAAAGCGACTGGCACCCATAACGAACTTACCATCATTCAATACAGTTTTGCCACCTGCGGATGATATTGAGATCCTTAAGCGGTTTTTGGCTTTGGGTACAGACACAACTCCAGACAAAAAAACACTCAACCACCCGTCAGTCAGCATTAAACCTGTTTCTAATTCTAAATGCTGCACATGTGAAAGAGACCTGGCATCTGCATTCGGACCTTGCTGTACGGCTAAAAAGGACTTGAAGCAATACAGCGACATTACTAACCAGATTACAAGCAATTGTGTTCGCTCCACATTACACATTATAAAATCTGACAGTCAATCTTATAGAAACATCAAGATCTTTCCTCTTAATTATAAATTGTCTCGTAAAGTAAGAGTCTACAAGAAGTCCTTACCTGAGCCAGTTTTAAGATTTGGTGGTTTCAAATCTCTCTTGAACAATGTGCAATATGTTATATGTTTGATTGTAAGGGTTTCCCTTTCACTACCCGTTAATTGGTGCATGAAAATACGCCATCCCCAAAATAGCGAGCAGTTATCAGAATGGACAGAAACATTAGTAGTAGAGGTTTTGAATTATTGTATTACATGGATGGTTGATGAAGGTGTGGAACCGACAGAAAAGCGACGAAAAATCAAGCTTAACAATCTCACAGCTTATGACTTTCACAAAGCCTTAAACACTAATTTTGCCATGATTGAATATGTTTATGACAAAGTAACAAGAGCTATTAGCGATGAGTTAAAACCAGGCTCAAAAGGTTCTCCGTACTACTTTTGGCTTTCCGACTTAGATTATATTGTAAATAGAGCATTTATGATACTAGCTGCAGTTTTAGTGTTATTAGTTGTGATTCTGGGGGTGGCGTTTTGGGATTGGTTTAGAAAACGTCTGTGTTGGATGTTACAAGTAACATGAATATGTCAGTTAAAACTAATCAAGAAAAAGAAAAAGGAAAAAACTTGCTTTCACCAAGATAACGATAAGCTATACAATCACTTTATGTTAAATAACTGTAATGTAAATAAAAAATTATTAAAACTATAAGAATGGTTTACCTCTCGATAGGATTGAATCAGATAAATGCATAATTAATTTACTTCTTTAAACACGGACTACATGCTCTCGTCAGGTCATGCATTGTTATATATTAATGTTATCAAGGATAACTTACTGTAATACCTCAATTTTCTTTCTCTGAGACCACACGAGACAGACACGGCCCGTCACAAAGGATAATAGTTAGGATTCACCCTGTCATGTGAAACTGGCTTCATGAACGTGCCTATCCACTTTTAACAGTGGCAACGGGTAATTTGTTATAACCATTACTATGTACAGATAAGAAGGGCAAGAAAACAACAAAGACTATTATTTATATCACTTGAATTTCATATTGCAACTTCCTTTTTGTCTCGGTGCTTTAAGTTATACTACTGGATTACCATCATTGTCTACTTATCTTTTCTGCAGGTTGATATTTCTGATTCCAACTTAAGCTTAGCTTGAGTAACTCATGATAGAGTAAAACAAACTCAGATTTATGGCAATTCATATCATGCTTCTGGACTTAAGTCCAGTAACTAACAGCTTGTCATCAGGACAGTGACAATATTTTAAGAAAAGTCCCCTTCGATATTTGAGGGCGTCTATATCAACGATGCCTCGAAGTACCCAAAACTTCACTAGGCTCTCAGCAGATCCTTCGGCGACACGATTTAAAGCGGGAAACCCCCGACTCATTGCTGGGAGCGAAGAGGCTTTATCCCACCCCGAAGACTACCATACCAAAAAAAAATAAAAAAAATCAAAGCTTTAGTGCTTAAACTCTTGGAAAGGGATAGTCATATTCCACCTGATTTGAATTCAACCGCTGTGTTTCCATACTTTCTAGAAGCTGACAAAATAGTTGCTTTGCCGTTCAGCGAACACGCCAACCAGAACTTTGCTGAAACAGCCGCCATGTACGCACCAAATCATTTCAACCCAGAATATGAACCTGAGGATAACTGGCCCGGATTTCTTAACAATTTGTGGAACCACTTGCAGCACTATTTATAAGGTATCTCCCCTGAGTAATACCAAGTAATGCTAAAACCGTATTTTTCCCTTGTAACTTGGACTCACATTTACGAGGCTCACGTCTTTATCAAACCTATACCAGAAACTAAAACATTTGCCTATAGAACAGTATTGCACATATACACGCTAGAATGCTACACTTTAGAAGCTCGTATTAGGGATTACAACAAATTTCTGGCACCGGCAAGTCTATCCAAATACCAGTATTCCATAGATACTGATTTAGCTTTGATATTAGAGCTTGGTATGAAGGTCCAGTACAAAAACTACCTAGAATACCTCCTCACGACTAGGTTCTGGTCACCAGCTGAGTTAAGGCAGTTCTTCATTATCCACAAATGTCTCAGCAAGTTCCACAGTTCTGACTATAAAAAAATTACAAAAAATGTAATTGCTAAAGCAATGTCTTATCATCTATTGATAACAAAAAAAGTATCCCACAAAAGAGAAGTCTGGAGAACATTCCAAACACAAAATCTTGAAATAAGAAACAGTGACCGGATCCTAACAAACCTCGGCCTGTCCCTACTTCTCCTCCAAATAAGAAACCACCAAGTATTTGTACAACAACAAAATACGCTGAAGCATTCTCTATTTGGTGTCTCTGGCAAAATAACATAAGAATGAAAGAAGTTATAAGTACCAGATGGAATAACATAACAAAAGTTACTCGTAATTTTCAACAGTTCCTGCGGTCTATCATCAATGAACCACTCTATATTTCCAGATGCGAGGAATATTTCAGGTTGCAACATTATCTATGTGAATGTTGCAGCAATCATTGTAAAAACGATGGAACCAAGTGCGAACTTCATCCCTTGTATACCGACATCAATATTAACAACAATTCAATGCTAGGCCAATGCATCAAATCCTTTCTCATATCTACCAGTACCCCGGCAGTAAAAACCTTTGCAGATGACCACTTCATACCCCTCTTATCCTCAGATAACGCTTTAAACAAGTTTTGTTCTAGTAGGAAACAGGAAATGATGGCAAAATCAGGAGAGAAAGCTCCGTCAAGACTAATTATTTCTGCTGAAATAATGACTCCAGATGAATCCTGGTTACCGGCAACAGTTGCTATTAGTACTTACAGTCAAAAAAAAATTTATTACAGATGCATTAATTAACAAATTCGGTATCTGCATGTTTGTATTCAAAGCGCCAACCAGTTTGTCCATAAAAGCACCCCTTTAAAAAAAAGTTATAAAAACTGATAGCTCTATGGGTCAACTTCAAGATAAACAACAATGTAACCGACACCATGGCTTATGTGTTTGACGGATTTAACTCTGAAGAACTCATCTGGGTATGGACTGGATAAAGAATTATGATATCAGCCTGCCAAAGGATGCCAACAATGAATTAAAAGTAGTTGTGAGTAAAAAGAAAGATCCTCGATAAAATTAGCGTCCAAAAAAGATGTACTGAAATCAAATAAAATACAATAAATCAAATCATTTTATAAATGGCTAAACAACAGTTATATTACAAATACTTAACTATTACAATCTTTTATTTAAAATAGGGAAATTTTTTTAATATATAAACAGAAGGACTAAAGGGAGATTGTAGCGCGTTGATACTGCTACTTTGCCAGTCTCATAGAGACAAATGTTTTGAAATTTCATGACTTTTTTATATATCGTTTTGTTTTGTAATTTTGTATGTAAATATTTGATGTAAGGACAATAAACTTATTATCTATCTACAAAGATATATAAATTTTGAACTATGTGGAGGACCCTGAAAGCTGCAGCCCTTTCCAACTTCATGTAAAAAGAAAGAACTTTCACACACTCGGTAGAGTGAAACAAATGAAAACTGAATACAGTACCCTGTTATTTTAGTGTAGGTGAGATTCTCATACACCTTTCCACCCATAAGGAATTGGTGCGGTTAACTGGAGACGGTTAGTTACCTGTTGAAAATCTGTGCTGTCTGTGAGTTGGGTTGTAGATACGTGAGAAATCCCCCAAGACTTGGCCTCTGTGTTTTCATTGATAGTAAAAGACATTGGAGTAGTGATCAACCTAGTTTACCTATTACCATACAATTACTTAATGGTCAACTTGGCATAGTCTATCATAGTTATACCGATCTGTCCTAAAACTCAAGTATACAAACTACAGTGACAATTTAAGAAGGTTTCTCTTTGCAAATGAACTAAAATTGCGAAATTTTTTATGTCACTTAATATCAAAATATCAAATATCTTTTGTATACAGATGGGCCAGCCTCATCAATAAAAGTATCTCAGAGTCAAACATATTCTTTTTATGTCTTTTTGTTATATTCTTAGTATCTACATTCTAATAATTAATACAATAAACTGATGTGAATAATTAGCAAAAGTTCCATCTGTATTTTTTTCTATGATTTACAAAGATATTGTAATTTACATAAGCTCTTAATATACTTTATGTAAAGCATAGGTAGTAATACAATGAACAAATAAATAAATAATATGTTTATCCTAAATATTGTTTTTCACTATGCTATTTACAAAACCCTTCAATTCACCAAATGCCAAAGTTTCAAATACTGATTTAAATAGTTACTTTCTCAGTCTCGTTGAGATAGATGTAAAAACAATCATGTTTCCACTATTTGTTATTTGCCTATCACATAACTTTCAGATATTGAAAAGATGAATATAGTGCTATTCATCTATTTGAGTTTTTCTTGTTTCTTTTGTAATCTTAATATTATAACATATATCACAAGTGTCGCGCAATTGCAGACGCTTTACCTATATAATAAAACTAGTTTTCTTTGTTAATCTTGAAAGCAATTTTACACTTATTCAAAATCAGTTAAAAAAAAATACATATATAATTATATAATAAAATATTTACCTGAAGCCCAAAGATGTGAATTTCGAAGGTCTAATGTTTATAATTACCATACTGATTTAAAATGCCAAAGATATACTTGACATGCTATGTGGGGATAGAAATTTGTAACTTTTGTTACCGTCATTATTATTTTAATACTGCAGAGCTTTTAAATAGGAATTTGAAGCGCATCGCACTGCGTGTAAAGTACAAAAGAGAAAAACGCCCTGATCTTCATAACAGAACACTGAGCATTGAGCCTTGAAGTAGATCTCGCTAAAGCACATTTTAAAATTATTAAATTTTTCGATCCTAGCTGATTTTTTTTTTTCGTATAGATATGCTGAAAATAACATGCAGATATTTGTACTCACATTTATCTGCGTTATCTTTATCGCTATCCACAACTACTAATATCCAAGACCTTGTCAAAATGATCTTCTCTGATCTACGCTCTTTGGATATTTTAGAATGAACAAAAATAACTGAACAGGTATCTATTTTACAAACCATTTTTTATGGTGTATGACTACTTAATTTCTTTCTATGTTACAAATTAACGAGTCCTTCATAACCACTAAAAGTACAGTACTTACATATATCGGATATTTAATAGGTATTTCAGCCCTCCGAGATGAACCCTACCACTATTTCTTTTTATACTAAAACTCTCGATCTAAGTGTTTGTTTTCCTTAGCTTGTTAATCATAAATTGTAATGTATGCTTTGCTCATACTGAAACAAGTATTATTGACAATCGACTACCGTATCCTCTCCTAAAATAATGTGAAAATCATAAAATTAGAAAGATCGTCCTAATTATTATACCAGTCAGATTCATAATATCTATTGCTCTTACCAAAAAAGTAAATAGTTATTTATAAAAGATATTTATACAAATTACCAGTTCTAAGAATCACATAACCATCCTTCTTATTAAACAGTGTAGCTCTGCTCTTAAAAGATCATTTATTTCCTGCAAGACGATGCTATAGATAAATAATTGTAACCTATCTGTGTAAAACTTTGTAGGATTTCAAATTATATCATTATGGAGGGAAAAGAAATGAACGGATAGGCCTAATAGAAATGTGAACCTCGGAAGCTGGCAATATTATCTTAAACTGCGTGGTGCATTCAAACAGAAAACCTGTTTTCAATTTTTTATTAACTCTTTTTGTTAAAGGTACAATAGCTAACATTGGTTACTTAGTTCACGTAAGGAAGTTTATTGATTTAAAAAACATCGTTAATCATGTCCCGGTTATTGAACAGTATTAAATACAAGGAATTTCAAGGCTATATCGTTTTTTATAGATAACACGACTAATTTTTAAAATTTAATAATCCAGTATTTTTCTATAATATGAAATTATACACCCTTTACTTGATAGGTTTGTTGAGCTTTATGGTTGTAAAAATGATTCTTATAAATACTTACAAACTAAGCAAAATCATTTTTCTTGATTCAAAGGATGACGTTATAAGAAATGAAAATCCTCGATTACCTTTGTCTTACACCTGCTTACATTGCAACGCTGTATATAATCTCATCGATCATGAACTTTCAGAAGCTCATTCTGCACAATGCTACGGCTAAAGATGTATGTTGATATAACCGGATAGTATCGAAGGGGCCCAGTGGAGTTCATCTGATTTGGTTCAGGCTCGATTTTTACTCCGAGTTAGAGTAGCTTGAATCACCCATTAATGAATAAAAGCCTTACACACGTGCAGAATAGCTAAGTCGCTAAAGTGACACTTCAGCTCGAAAAGGAGTTGAGAACACTCATCTGGAATGTTAAACTCTTTAAAACAAAAAAAAAGCTGATGCTGGCATATAGTTTCCTTGATCTCTGACTGTTTTCAGCGATTTTTTCTAGCGTCGCAATTACAGTCAGCTAAAACTTTGCGACTCTCTTGGGAGAGAAAAAAAGCCACATACATTCACCGCTTACTAGCGTCATGTGTGCAACCCAATTACTCCCTTAATTTACCCTAAATCGTTTATCTTGTTTGGTATTATCGACTCCACAACGTCGCTTAAAAAATCTGCTTTTTGAACAACCCAAAACAGTAGTTGGTATAAGCCATCCTGTGAGGATTGCTATTGAAATCCTTCTGGTTCAGCTGCTCTAGAATCTAAACTAAAAGTTTATCGCTAACATACGTAGAAAACTTAATGGAAAGGTTCATAAACCACAGGTTTTTTTTCTTGATATAACTTGTTTCTAAATGGTTCTTTACCTCGGGAATTATCATTGTCAGATTCCAAAACTGGGAAAACAGCGCACATTTGAAAATTGTTTTTTCGATGACAAAACTGATAGTTAAAGTTGAATAAAAGATGATTAATAGAATTCCATATTTGGTGCAGCTTTAGTATTTCCCGAATCCTTGGTTGATCTGGCTCATGCACTCTTTTCAAAACAAGCCTAAAATATTTACATTCTGATTTTGCAGAGCGTTGATTTTTAATAATACTAGCTATAATTAGGCGCGAAGTTCTCAGAAATAACAATTGAAACGCAGTCTAAAAATCTATATTAAACTGACTTAAAAAATGATACAAGTCTGCGCATTATAACAAGATATTGCTACTTTTTAGTATAGGATTTTATGTTATTTAGCTTGTTTTGTAGTTAAGCACTAGTAGCAAAGCACCAATGCTATAATTATGCATTCAAATGTCTTTGGTTTAAGCCAAACAAAAATGCTTGCATTCATTAACAATTTATAAAATGTGTTTATGGAATACTTCCGACAATTCATTTCAAAAGCTTTTAAAGGTATGTTTTCAGTCAGCAATGCGTGCAACTGAAATAAATTGCAGAAATATATTCTTTGCAAATTAACAAATTTATCTAAACACATGGAACTTCCCATGGAGAATTCAGGGTCATCGAATGTGGCAATCCTTTACACTCACAGAGGGCCTTAACTTGTCAGTCCTATTGAGATAAGTTTAGAGCTATATGTTTTCTTATATCTTTTTGTCATTTTTACTTTTATTATTTTACTTCTAAGCATAGAGCAATAAACAGATTTTATATCTGTCTTTGCAAATCAGTGTGAATATAGTCCTTTGTAAGATAGGCTTTTGTGCTAGATTGTTACTAGTTTAGGCGATGGTCATAAGGCTTCATATAGTGGCCAAATTCATTAAAAAGTTGTTGACTGAATTAAAGTCTAGACGTGGGGTACCAAGGATTAAGTCACACATGATATCCTAAACTATTTCCATATCCAGAGTAAAATGTCTAGAGTCAGCCAAAGGTGCCACTAACGGGCTGACTAACCGGGAGAGTGCAGAAAATATTATCAAAGGGCTGGGGCCTCTTGGTCAGGGCTGTGAAACAGTAGAAAAACAGCATGATAATATTTTAAATCTGCAATAAATCTGCTTTTACCAATTACTTGCAAGCTACAATTTTATCATAAGAACCAAATCTGCAAGAGGCCCACCTTCCTAGTAAAGTAGCTTTTAAAATAAATGTTGATCGTTAAGAACAACCTTTAACATAGATGAATGCAAGTTTCAGTGACTCTCTGATAGACTGAAGTAGTTGAACCCGCTTTATAGATTTCTTCAAATCAATGAGAGTAGACAAGCAGCTGGCTTTAATCAAAGAGGTATGTAACGCTCATTTAAAATTCAATATAGAAACTACAGCCTATTGATTCTTAATATCTAATACCAGGCAGCCCTGAGCCCTTAGAGTATGGATCTTGAACTTAATTCTCAGGAAACTTTTGAAGACTTGCCCCTGTCTGAACTTTCAAGGCTGAGTTATCTAAAAGTTCAGTTACAACGCGTTATATGGGCCGTTATCTGTTTGGTAACAACATTTACCTAAAGTATCGTCTGAAGTGGCTACAGATGCTCTATAATAGCTATTGAGTTGTGATATGTGTCTAATTTTGGCCAGGGTTGTAGGTAAAAAATAACTTCTGGACTAGCAATGTTTAGACTTTGAGTTTAATCAAAGTCGATAAATAAACAAAGCTAATAGCAAAATAATCACAATGCGGCTTTTTTAAGTGAAGCTGATTAGATATTTTCACTATCAATTTGTATTGATTTAATCTAGAACCATTATTAAGGTATATTGCTCACAGGTATTACTGAACAGAATGTCGATTATAGTATCTAATCCCTTTGTTAACAAAAAAAGGGACCTCAAAGCCACCAGTGCTAATGCTGTGCATTTTATTGGTAAAAGATTAATGAACAGTACAGTAACTTCTCTATTTACGTTTCAACTCAGAATATATAGGTACTGTTACAATACTCCTGATTTAACATGTTTTGTTTATGTCCGAGGAAACAAAAAAAAAATTGTGAAATAAATAGCACTCGATGAAATAGAATATCACTGATAACATACTAATAGACTTTGAGTTATTTCAATCTGACAAATGAATGACATCCATGCCAATAACAAAACATATACTAGATGTCATGACCACCAGACTGTCAGTTTTATTAAGATGGCTGTTTTTCAAACAATCTTTTCAGTGTGCATCAGCCATTATCTTGATAATTATATAATGAGCAAGCCTTACTATTTTTTTCTATATTTGAGACAAATATCAAATAAGTCCGTTGTGTCAATAGACTGCAAAAAATTACCATTAAGATTAGAGGCTATTTTTATCTATTATTGAAGTTCCATATCGTGGTTTTCAGCTTTGTTCCGATTTTATACCAGAAAGGCTCAACTAGATCACGGCCATCACTTAATGATATAGGAAAATCAGCCCTGTTGTATTGTAGAATTCAGAACAAGATTTCGTTATATTTAACACTAAGATACGATTTTATAAGCGAGAACTCAAGCCATGAAACCCCCTATTGAGATTCAACAAAGTTAATGCATGTATAAGACTAACTTCTTAGCCTTTCATGTTATCGGCTTTATATAGAGTCCTTAAACGAATACTCTGGTTTTCTATTATCAACATCTGATTTTTCTTACTTTAAAAAAGCCTATACATACGCACCCAATAAGCATAAATTGAAATTATTCATAAACAAAAAAATTTCAGTTATTTTTTTCATCACCTGCAGTTTAATTACTCGATTTTCTTGGGAAAATAAAGTCTAGACTTATACTAATTGTACAAAGATGAGTTAATTGTAAAATGAAAGGAGGTGGGAAGTGTAATAATAATATTATTTTACATCTACGCTAATATTAACTAGATAGGCTGTCAAAGGGCTTCACTGCATTTCCAGTCGTAGAGTTCAAGGAAAAAGAATGATAGTTAAACAACGGCGCTAGAGAGTTCGGACAAAAAATTACAAGTAGCAAAACTTCATATCGACTTGTCTCCGATAAGCATTAAAAAGGGCTTGTGAATATCAGCCGGTGGCTTTTTTTTTTCTATTACTCAATCAGCCCACGATTTCACGACTTAATATGAAAATCTTTGGTCCAGAGCCAAAATGATTCATTATCAGATACAAAGAGATGGTTTGAAACACTATTTCACTCAGATGACTTTAGAAATCTCTTAAAGCTAGCAAATTTATATCATGAGAGATAAGTGAAACTACTCATTGTGATACCTTCATGTGCCAATGGTCTCCAAATGGCTTAGTATTTTCTCATGCCCCAGCTACACTTTTACAAGCATTCAGGATCCTTACTATTGTGAATGATATGTGCAGCTTATAACCAGAGATCCAATAACAAGTAAAATTAAAAATCCCATGTAATGAGCTTTTTGGATAAGAACTCATCAATAAATCGGTTTCAGTTTTTTTAGTCATTCTAGAAATAAAAGAAAGATTTGAGACGTTAACTTTCGCCCAATTGCTATAGCCATAAGACCTTGATTATGAGCTCCTACTGTATTGCTACAGTGTTCATTTATACTAGATTTTAAAATAGTAACACTTCAAGTGTTTAACGATAAGGAGTGCTTTGACTCCCTGTTAATTCAAAAGCGAAACATTTAATAAGCCCCTCATAACATTAAACAATAAATAAAGATTAATTTATTAACTTTCTCAGATATTGGGGCAATAGATAAATTTTCTATCTATCTATTAAATTCCTTCAGTGCTGAGTAGGAATCGATAAATATGATTGTAATGAGTAAGGCAAATTCAGAAAATTTGTCTAGACTGAAAGATTCCAGACAAAAAAGTCCTATCATAATCGAAATACCTAAAGTTAAGACAAATCAGTGCTTTGGTTTGAATCAATTTGCATTTGAGTGCTCCCATCGTCATTGGTTTCTTTGGTGTCAGTTTCAGAATGAGGAGGATCCTTAGAAATAGTATCTTCTTTTGTCTTGTCGTTCGTGGTGTCCTCATTCACTGGTTGAAGACTGGGCTCATGAGTATCAACAACAGCTTCCTCATTATTAGGTGTCTTATCGTTGGCAGGTGTATCTTCGCCATTGTCCTCAGGCTCCTTGCTAGTGGGCTCATCAACATCAGTATCGTTCTTGTTCCCCGAACTCTCACCATCAACGTGGTCTTCACCATTACCTTCATCAGGTCCTTCGTCATGGCCTGCATCATGGCCTTCGTCACGGCCTTCGTCATGGCCTGCATCATGGCCTTCATCGTGGCCTTCATCATGGCCTTCATCGTCCTCATCACCAGATTCACCAGCCTTTGATGTTTGGTCATCATCAGCATTATCAGCAACGGCACTTGTTGGCTTGATAGCTTCGGCTGCCGCCTCAGGACCGCTGGTTGCCTCAATCATCTTAGCAAGCGCACTTCCGCTAACCACAGCCTCACGTTTGCCTTCATTTCGATCTCTCACAAGTTCCTTCAGCATCTTCTCAGCTCTGAGCACCTCCTTTTGCTCGCTTGGTGACGGATTGGTTAGATTTAGAGCAGCCATTTCACGCAAGTAGCGCTCCTTGTCGTCCTCATAAATCTTAAAGTAGTGCTGACGTCCCTCCTCATCAAGGTCGCGCCACTTCTCTGCCATGACCTTAGTAAGGTCAAAAGTCTTTGGAATTTGGCCTGTCTGTGCTTGAACAGTTTCAGTAATCTCTTTTTTGACACGCTCTTTTTCTTGTTCACAAAACACCATGTATGCGTTTTGTGGACGCTTGGGGAGGTTTGGATCTCTGGGAGGTTGCTTCTTTCGAGTTTGAGGAGCAGCATGCTCTTCTTCATCGTCATGTGCATGTCGTTTGCCGCCTTTTTTAGTAGGAGGAGGAGATAAAATATCCTCTGGAGGGGGGGATTTTGCCAGAGGAGTAGAATGCCCGCTTGAAACACCATTACCATTATATCTACCCCGGGGAGGGGGGAGTTCCATCCCAGCAAGTAAAGTAGGAGAGTCGGGAGGTGATGGCGAACCATCAGAATCGTCAGCTTTTTGAATGGATCTTTCTTCCAGCTTTTCAAGCAGAAGAGCTCTTTCCAAGCGAAGTCTTTTTATGAAGCGTTTGGTTCTTGACAGGGAAAGTTCCACAAGTTCATTATGCTCTTCAATCTCACGGACTCTTTTTCGAAGTTCGATACACTTCTGTTTGTACTTGACCTCTGGAATAACAAATGTTAGAGAGGAAAATTACACATGTAAAGTAAGTAAATAAACATACCTTCGGATTCTGGAAGAATAATAGTGCTTCCGCCGCGTCTATTCGGTGTTGTCGTCTTCATTTCTTATATGGTTATGAATGCTGAAAGAATGTGACGGTAATGAGGGAGTGAAAAAAAAAAAGTCGAGATAAAAAAATAAATAAATGAATGAAAAATAAAAATAAAACCAATAGCAGGCTAGGTTGATAAATATTTATGCTGTTGTTGAGGATATATCTCTGCTTTTAATATTGTCAAACCTCTAATCTTGGCTATTTGAAATCAATTAAAAAACTTTTTAATAAATTAAGAGTAAGGCGTAGTACTGCTGGTCCCAGTGTTTTTAAATGAAGAAAAGTAGTTACACAATAGACTGATGAAAGTAGGAAAAAAACAAGCGGTGATGTTAAGAATCTAGTACAGGGTGCCTCAGTTTGCCAGCTTTTTTTTTGAGTGACGAGAAGGTTAAAAAACTCTTAGAATAAGAAAAGATGATTCAGCAATACGTAAGTTTTAGCTAATAACAATGGTAGCAAGCATTAAAGCTCAAGTCATTGAGGTTAAGTGCATCTATTTGAACTTTAAAGTCCCAATAGCAATGTGTCATAGATATATCCCTAACCTTTTTTTTTTTTTTTTTTTTTTTTTTTTTTTTTTTTTTTTTTTTTTTTTTTTTTTTTTTTTTTTTTTTTTTTTTTTTTTTTTTTTTTTTTTTTTTTTTTTTTTTTTTTTTTTTTTTTCTT
>Ga0160505_101027_pt1 | contig 13878 bp, 14 predicted proteins | sample DIDeMG_FD_108225 | JGI IMG/M metagenome (GOLD analysis project Ga0160505, IMG submission 108225) | Enriched chicken feces microbial communities from UW Madison campus, WI, USA - DID2874_E49_Stillage MG | ecosystem: Host-associated > Birds > Digestive system > Large intestine > Fecal ... | reverse complement strand
TCCGAGCTCTTGCTCTTCTTGAGGGAGATGCCAAAGAGGCCAGAGAGGCTCTTGCGCCTTGGGAGGGAACGAGAGGCGCGATGAGTCTGATCGGCAGCAACCGGTGGTGCGATCGGCTTCAGAGAAGGGTTTGTTTGGATTTTGAGTGGAGATGGAGGAGCAAAGTCGGTCGAGGGCTTGGTGACGCGCAAGACGGGAACAGGGCGGGCAAGAGTGTTTGGAGTCGCGGAGCGGGGCGTATCGCTCCTTGGGAAGGTCGACTCCGTTGGAGCTGGGAGTTAGAATTGTCCTGGAACTGGCAACTCACACTTCCTCGACTTGCCAGTCAGCATGCCCCAGACTCGCGACTTTGTCTTCTCCCTCTTGAGTGCGTTGCTCCGTTCAGGCTCGGGGGTCTCGCGGATGGGATCCAGTTTGACATCGAGGGCACGGCCGAGTGATCCGAGGCGGGAGGACGGGCGCTCTTCAGCGCGAGTGAGCGGCTCGTTTGAACGAGGCTGTGGCTTGGAAGACTGTCCCGATCCACAACGAGGCACCTCAACGCTGCGGTTGGGATCAAACTCGAGGCTGATGTTCGCCACATCGAAATTGGAGAGACTGGAAGGTTAGTTCCTTGGCGATCTCTTTTCCGGGCCGGGGGTGAGGATCCAAGCGCGACCAAACACCACCTCAGAAGAGGAATTTTCCATTTTCCAAGCTACTCACCCCTCAACCCACGACTCGTCAATGTCGTTATCGTCGTTGCTGCCATCAGAGCGGTCGTCAATGTCGTGGTTGTCAATGGAAACGGTGGTGATGTTGGGGGAGAAGGTGCGGCGCTCCGCCTCGATGGCCTTGACATGTGGTGCGCGCTCGTACGTCGGGTGGGCGCGGTTGACGACGCGCACGCCCTCGGGGCGCTCGAACGGGTCAGGGGGGCAGGACGGTCGCGTTCGGTGTTCCGGGACGGTACGGTCGGCGGAGGTCCCCGAGGCGGTCCGGAGGGACCTTGCCCAGCCTTGCCGGCTTGGTGCGGAGGGAACGTCGGTAGAACTGGCAGAGGCGCTGCTTGTCGTGGTGCGCTTCACGTCCGCGAGGGTCCATGTCGTCGTTCCCGGCTTGGCGCCGACGGGTTTCGGCTCGCTAATGACCGGGAGCGGGGGAACAGGCGGCGGCGTCTCGCGTCCCCAGCCAAGCAGGCTGGCTAATCCCTTGCGTTTGGCGGGCTTGTCCTTTTCCCGCCGCGAGTTGTCGTCGTTGCGGAAGAGCGAGCTGGGGATCTTGCGCAGCGAGTTTTTGAAACCTGGCCGCGAGCCGAGCGAGTCGGCGAGCGGGCCACGTACGGTCGGATGTGTCATTATGGGTCGTATAGGTCGTCACTGTCGTTAGAGTTGAAGGGTCCGCCAGGTGGCGGGGGGTATGAACACTGAAAAGTGTGGGAATGAGATATGTGGTGTTTGCAAGAGCAATCAGAAGGAAGGGGAAGGTGTTTGCTTGTCGAGCTGTGTTGTCGTCGTGCTGTTGCTGCTGTCGATCGCGCCGATCTTTGTTTGGGTCGATGTCAACACAGCGAGAAAGTTTAGTGTGAGTGTACCCGGTACACTTGACACTATCGTGAGTGGGTCGTAATGGGTCGTGGATGGTATCGGGCCGTATGCAACGCAAGGCAGCCGAAGAATGGTGAAAGAGATGGGTGGAATGGAAATATGAAGGATGTAAAGCTCGTGTCAACGTCGTAGGCGTGTCGTGAGTCGTGAGTGCGGTGGCCAGCCGCTTTTCGGACTGGTGGTGAGCGAGGGCGGAGTGGAGGTGAGAGAACTTACAGGGAGAAGTGTGGCCAGCGCCGAGTAGGGCGATGTAGGTGGGGGCGGAGGTGGTGTGCTCGAAAGCAAGGATAAGGATGAGGAAAGAAGAAGATGTAAAGTTCGGAAGTGAGGTGGGTATGTGTGTGAGAGTTCTATGGATGGCTATGGACTGCTATGTAGGGAGAGAGCGACAGGACACAGAGGAACGAGTCCGCGGAGGCAGGCAGGCGGCGGTGGCGTCAGAGCAGCTGCGTAGCGCGTAGCGTATCTAGACACGAGAACGCGGACGAGGGGAACCGAACAATCTAGACACCCGTCGTTGCTTTGTTTCGTGTTGTGATTCTGCGGGTACGCGTACGCAATGTGCCAGGAGGAGGAGGAGCAGTGACGGTGGGTGGCGGTGGCTGCGTGATGCGGCGTGCAGGTGGCGCGCTAGCTGGATTTGCTGTTGCTTTTTGCGTTCGCTCGTCGTCTGTGGTTGGGAGGAATGAACAGGTAGAGAGGCGGCGGTGGTGGTGGTGGTGGGCGAAAAGTCAAAGACAGGCGCGTCCTTTAGGTAAATCCGTGGCGCGGCTGATTTCCTTGTCTTGCAAGTCGGGGACATCGAGCGCTCACATTGCCGTTCATATCTCGGCCCCTCGGCCCTCGGCCCACGCCCTACGCCCACGCCCTCATTCCACATTGATCCCCCGGCGGTCCGAGCGGTGGCGGTGGCGCGTGCGTTTCCTGGCAGGGGTAGGATGGGGATGGACAGGAGGTGGATCGAGACGCGCCAAAAGGGTCGAAATCGCGCACCGCACGAAGCAGCTCGTCGTCGCGGCGATGACGGTCCGAGCGGAAATTAGCAATCTCTGCGCTCGCATGCTCCAGCTGGTATCGGGGAACGACAGCCGGATGTCAACACGCGCTGGGAGCAGCTCGATGACGGGACGACCCCAAACTGTCGCCCGGTCGCCACCGTGACACCGCAGTCGCGCGCCACCGCGCGCTAATCCAAGGCAATGTCATGTTGACGCTGGAATGTCATGTCGGGTTTCAGTGTCACACTGGACATTAGTCCAGGTGCAACAATTGTTTAGGTGCTGGCTACTTCCTTGTCCTGCACATCCTGCGTACACTGTAATGCGCGCCATGTCATGTCTAGGTCGGGGCGTGACGAGTGACCGGTCACTCAATGACGAGGCGTTCACCTCGCCAACCAGCTCGCTGGTCGTTTGTCATGTTTACCCCGTTCGCTATTGTTGTGCTTATTGTCCTGCGCATTGTGCCGTCGCGGATCGGACAGACCCGCGTCGCCCAACGGTCATAGCACGACCAAACAACAGCGATCGACTCACAACAAACGAGCGCACGACCGGCAAACATCGGCCAACCATAAACACTACCCTGTACACGGATCCAGCGGCCCGTCCACAGTGGACGCGCACTCGCATTCCGCGCGCCGCATTCCCTCCGCCCCCGCACAGCACAGCAGCGTCCTGGGTCCCGGGTAGTTTACAGACTGGGCCGATCGAACAATTCACGAGCGAGAGGGCAACAGATCGGAACCGACCACCCCCCCATTGGGAGTCGCGCGGTCCGAGCTAGATCCCGAGATCCCCGAGGTCCGAGACTGGCGAGCGCCGCAATTGAGTCTGCGCGAAGCACGCGCAAAAACAGTTGCGCAAAAGCAGAAGCAGGAGAGATAGAATACACGGGGCAGAAGCACAAGAAGCAGAAGCAGAAGCAGAAGCAGAACAGTGGGCAATCAACACGCCCACCAGCAGGGTTACACCCAACCCACACCCTTGATCACACTACGCTGCTTCCTGGACTAAAGAACCCCAGGTGCCAGACGCGCCGCCACCACTCGACTGCTCCCTGTGTTTATTTCCGCATTTCGGAAAGTGGCACCCGCGCCCAGGTTCCGACATTGTCATTTCAGTGTACATGCTTGTTCAGCAGGATTTCAGTGCCCAGTTTACTGTATGCTGATCGTCGGCGTCATGTAGTGCGAGGTGCGACGCGCCCGCGATTCGACGCGTCGAGGCCATCACTAGAAGTCGAAAGATGGTCTCGCTCGGTGCCATGGAAGTGAGGTGTTGGCTGGACCAGACGAGCTCGCACGATCTCTCGCCCCTACTATCCCGTAAACACTGGTCCGTGGCCTTGTGGGTGCTCGAGGGCACGGACGGGCACGGGTACGTGTGCTCGCATTGCCGTGTCCATTTGTGTCTGTGTCAATGTTTGTATCGATGGCTGTGTGTTTGTTGTCCCCGCTGCGTCGGGTTCCCACCGATCCGTCAGCGGACACCCAGAGAAGCTCAAAGAACCTCCCAGACCGCGCGATCGAGATCCGACAAATGAAAGAATGAGATCCCTCGAGTCGGACCGCGCAGCGCTCTGTGATCCGTGCGAGAGAACAATGAGCATGAGCCAGCAGTTGGAGCACATGCAGCGTCCGGATGACCGCGAGCGGGGAGGCCGGCACGCACACGACTGCAGGCAGGTACGACAGGCGAGGGCGTACGGCGCACCGATGTTGGTGGGCTCCGGCCCAGTCGTACCAGTGCGGTGTTTGTTACTGTACATGTTTGTTCACTTGGTTGTTTGCTTGCCATGTTTGCCTCTGCTTGTTTTGTTTGCTGGAAACCTAGTTGGCGCCGAGCGCCCTCGTTGAACGGACGCCCGAGCGTGTGCAAACACTGCCAGTTGTTATAAAACGTCCCCCACCTTCTCGCCCTCACCTCGCTCCCCGACCTGCCCCATCTCCATAAATAGACCATCAGTAGTGAACCTGTGATGAGAAAAAAAAACGTAAAACGTAACTGCCTAAAAAACACCCTATGTCATCCGCGATCCGCTGCTAATTTGTGTGTTTGTTTGCCTGGTTCGAACTGCGGATCGCTGATCCCCCTAGTCCCACTGATTTCCTTGTCATGAGCTCATGAGCTGTTCCAACTGGACCACTTGTGCGGTCCACCTAGTGGAGAATTGAGGCTCGTTATGGGCCGTTTGGCGCTAGTGGGACTAGTATATAGTATCGGCGGTTGACACGTGTCAGATCGGTTAGACTTGTGAGTCGCATGAGTCGGGTGAGTCTGGAGGTGTAAAATGGTGGAGAACGCCTGCCTGTCTTTGAGAACTGTGGCAATGTGTGGCGGTCTCCTCCAGATGAGTCATGTTGGGCTAGTCGGGTGTCGGTGAAACCTACCTCAGGCCCCGAGGCAGTGTCGGCGTCAATCCGGGCTTAGAGTATGTCACTTACATCGCCGTTACCGGTTCTGAGAGGTTCTGCATCTCTCGTCGTCGCCCGGTGGCCTTGACTGAAGCGTGCGTCGGAACTCTAAGGCAGCATACCACGTCCAACACGCGCGAAGCAGTCTCATGTCCAAAAGTTCCAACAGATTCATACTCACATACCTAGAAGCAAGTGGCGATTGGTCGCCTGGAAGAAGAACAATTGAAACAGAGAAAGAGAAACACTAAGGCTAAACGAGAGTGCAAGTCCGTACAGTTACAGCGCCATTGTCCTTTAATGTGCGCTTAGGTCGACCTGCGGCGCGCGCCGACGTACAGCGTGCGCTTGGCGGGACCCGAGGTCGACGCGGTGGGCGCGGACGCGTCCGGGGTCGTTGCGGACGAGTCGGCGGTCGATGCAGACGCGTCGGCCGTGCCCGCGGGGGTGTTCTGGGTCGAGGGCGGCGGCTCGACGGACACCGACGCGGTCGAGTTACCGTTCTCGGTAATGAGGATGAGCGGGCAGGTGGGCTTGGGCAGGAGCTGGCCGTACGCGCCTGCGGCCCAGAGCACGACACCGTTCGTCCACCCGAAGCCAGTGACGACAGTGTACTCGCCGCCGCCGCCCGCTGCGTCCGGGTCCGTGACGTTGAACTTTTCGAACATGTGTCCGCTGTCGCCAGTATATGTGCCTGTCGCATTGAGGTCCGAGAGGGGCAGCTGCGACAGAATGCCGTCGATGGATCCGCCGGTAGAGTACCACGAGCAGAAGGCCGCAGTCATGTACCTGTTCGCGATCTCGGCGGCGAGCGCCTTGGGCCACGGCAGGTGGTCGAGGCCCGTGATGCTCAGCGAGGTGTTGCCGATCGTGTCGGTCGGCTGCGGCGGGAGCTGCGCCTCAGTCACGCCCAGCTGGCCCGGCGCGACGGCCGAAAAGTTGCCGAGCGCGACGGTGGACATGTTCCGCGCGGAAGGAACTAGCCGGCCGAGCGCCTCCATTGCCCTGATGGTTGTGTCTGCAGAATTAGTTGAGGTTTACATTGGGCTGACTCACAGGCATGCGGGGGCCAGACGTTGGGGAAGTCCCAGTTGAGACCCGTGTCGAGCACACTGGCGACCGAGGGCGATCCGGCATAGTGGCCAAGGAGGAAGCGGATGCCCGAGGCGACGCTGAGCGCGAGCGTCTCGTTCATGAGCAGTGCCGGAGGTGTAACGTTCTGCCAGAGCGGCCACAGACCCGCGGGCGTGAACACGTCCGAGCGCGTCATGGACGTCATGTTAAAGTCGTACCAGTACGCCTTGACGGGGTCCCAGTGGAGGTCCTGGATGGCGGCCGAGTAGTTGGCAGCAAGCGCGCGGTGGTACAGGATCTTGTCGCTGTTGGGCGTCACGGGCTCGGTCGAGTTGCCGGTCGTGTTCACGCACTTGCCGTCGGGGGGAGCGACGCCAGATCCGGGGCCGCCGACCGAACCGCCGGCCGCGGTGCCGTTGCACTTGGCCGTGTGCGAGGGCATGTGCGTCTTGGTCTTGGTCTTTGTCTTGGTCTTGGAGTGTTCCCACTTGTCGCTGTGGGTCTCGTTGTGGTGCCGGCCTCCCGCGTCGGTCGGGTCAGGCAGCGAGCTGCCGTTCTTGCCTGTCGACGACTCGTAGAGCTCATACAGGCGTGCGAGCTGAAAGTCAGTACTACATCTCTTGGCGCCACTTGGCATGGGCGGCTATAGAGTTAAGGTTGGGGACTCACAAGCGAGTGGTCACCTGCAAGGAGGGACGTGAGATCGACGGGGATCATTTGGCGGATGTTGATGGTGCGGAGGACGACCTGGTTGTCCGTCTTGTTGAGCAGCGGCTCCTTCATCCAGCGGGACGAGTAGTCCCAGCCCGACTCGGCGCCGGAGGCGAGCTCGGCATACAGGTCCGAGCGCTGCGAGACGTTGAGCGGGGGCGTGGCGCCGTTAGCCGTGTTGTAGTCCTCGACATAGCCCTCGGGGCGCGGCGCCGAGTTGTGGACGTTCCAGTGCGCAACGCGGTGCTGGCGTCCCGTGAACGGCGACGTGACCCACATGGTGCGGTTGGTCTCGAACCACTCGAGCTCCTTGTGCAGCAGCGGCAGCGCGCGCTCGAGCACCGTCACGTTGCCCGTCGCGCGGACGTATGCATCAACCATCTGCGTGAGCACCGGCGGCTGCGACCGGTTGAGGTAGTACTTGCGTCCTCCGTTCGGGATGAAGCCGTACAACTGTAGTTTTGGTGATCAGGAACGGGGCACCGAAATTGCTGCTTCCAAACTATAAAACTCACCTCGATCATGTCGAGCATGTTCTGCAGCAGGTTCCATGCATACTGGTGCAGCTCACTGGCAAGAAGTCCCTGGAGGATCCAGTAGCTGTCCCAGTAGTAGATCTCGCGGTATCGACCGCCGGGGACGACGATGGTGTGGTTGAGGGGGATGAGCGAGCTCTCGCACACGCCAGGCTGGCACAGCGCGCTCTCGTTGGTCTGCCGGATAAGCAGCTCCCAGTAGCTGTTGACCTTTGACACGAAGCCCTTGTAGATTGGGTCTGTGACGTTGTCGAGGATCTTGGGGCTCTGCACGAATCCCTCGATCTGGACCTCCTCGAGCTCCTGGCCCTCGGGCTTGAAGTAGTTGTTGACAAACGTGATCATGTCCCCGATCGTCACGTTCGAGCCGATCGCCTCGAACGCCGCCCGCGTAGAGTTCACGTCGCCCTTGGTCGGCTTGTCGGAGAATGTCTGCCAGTTAGTAACGCTCGCTCTGTGGCTAGTGGCTTACCTTGGAATCCGGGAAGATGCGTGCCAGCTGCACGTCCTGCAGGATCGGGCCGGGGCACCACGGCTCGCCGTCGCACCACCACTGCTGCGGCGGCATGTTGTCCTGGCCCGGCACGACCGTGTCGAGCGGCTTGGTCGTCGACGGCGTAGCGACCGCCGCCGCGGTGGAAGAGGCGCTGGTGGGCGGCGTGCCGGAACTAGCGCCCGTCTCTTGAGTTGTGGGTGTGGCGGCGGTGGGGGACTCGGCAGAAGTCATGGACTGTCCGACATCTGGGGCAGAAATGGAGCCAGTGGTCACGGCAGACGCAGTGCCGACATCCTGGGGGAGTGCCTGCACGCGCACGAGCGCGGCGAGGACGAGGAGATAGGTAGCGAGCATTGTTGTCGATGGCGAAGAACCCGATACGACAAAGTATCAAGGTCGGGGGGTCTGGGTGGGTATTGTGACCTCGCGCAGAGCTTTTTAGGTACGGCGCAATGAGCCGCTGCAGAAGTTACAGACGCTGCGGGCGCTGCTCGACGTCAACGGGGAACGGGTTGCGCCCAGTTGACGCAGATACACGAGGTTGACGTGTGGTCGAGTGCGGGGTCGACGTCAAGGTGGTGGAGCGGGGTGGGTCTGACGTTGGTGCCGCGTCTCCGTCGTATACGAGGCTACTCTACGGATGACAATGACAATGACACTGGCAAGACAAGACGAGACAGAGGGAATCAAGAATGATCAACCCCGGGGAGTACTCTTGATTCTTTTATTCCATTCCACAGAAGAAAGAAGAAAGGCATGCTGCACCGGTGTGCGAGGAATGAGGATCCTACTGTACCATTGGTACCCACCTTGCTGCTCGCTTTCGCTTTTGCTTTTGCTTTTGCTTTTTCTCCAGGTTCCCGTGCCTTGCTTCTGGGCTGTTACTACCCCAGATTTATTTTGCCGTTTGACTTTTTTGTGCAGCGATTGCTCTTGCTTGCAGCACGACGTCAAGGCTAAAATGGTCGAACTGTGACTCGTTGGGGCAACTTTGCAGCAGCGGTTTACTGCATCTTCCTGCGGAACTCGCTAGCTCGCTAGAGCTTGGCAGAGGAACAAGAGGAACTGACAAGAATGACGAGAGAGCAAGGGCCACAAGGGCGACAAAGGGCACACAGGCACTGAAGGTTGAGCATACGGTATGACGTCTTATTCTGAGACTCCACAGCCACAGCGAAACGCTGCAAACGCTGCAACTGCGGAGAGTTGGGGAATGCCGCGGGGGCCTGGAATCCATCCACAGGCGACAGCCTCGGGGTCTGGGGTGAATACCGGGGTCCGTCACGGAGGCCGCGGGCGGAGACGAGGGGTGTGGGGGAGTTGTCTCGCAGCTGACTGATCTGATTTGTTTTGGCTACGCAAAGCAGTACACACGACCCGCTGGCCAAGACATTGCGTTGTGAGCTTGTTGTGGTGGATGCGGTAAGCCAAGCTCGGAGAGCTCCGTTCCGACACGGCATCCGCATCCGCAGCTGCACCACAGCAAAGCGAGACACAGTTGTCTCTCGACTCCAAAATACCAAGCGCATTCCTATTTACAACACTAGACTCTAATGCCCTCAAACACAAGGCGAACGCGAGCCGTGACCGAGACTCCCTGCCACGAGTTGTGACCGTTGTGGCCGGTGTGATTGTGAACTGTGACAGTAGCAATGTCACTGTAACTGTGCAGGCACTGGGAGGAGGCACGAGGACGAGGGGGAGGCACCAATCGGCATAATAAAAAAATGAGCGGAAGAGGAAGGACGGGGCATTTTCTACGGGACGAGGAACGCAACGACCCCCGAGCCGCGGAGCGACCCAGAGAGACAGGTGGGTTGGGTTTTGAGAAGGCTGGTTGTGCGGACGGGACATCGGTGGACAAGAGTACGAGGAATATGAGAGTACCAGCAACAAGGGCACGGGGAAGATCTCAGCAACAGGCATAAACTCTGGATCGCGCCCGATTGAATCTCGAAGTGTACCTTTTTCAGCAACCAAATGCCAAATGCCGTGGTGTTCTGGCTGACTGGTTTTTCTTTTTTTGTCCGCTCGTTGCCCGCTGCCCGCTGCCGTTAGCGGCCAGCCTCTGCTGCTGGGCGGCGGATGCAGCGCAAGGTTTAGTTGGGAAGCAACAGACGTCCGCCGTCGGTCCGTGGACGACGTGCCGCTTCCATGCGGCTTCTGCGTGACTTGAGCGTGCTGCGAAAAGTCGGCTTAATGTGATGTGAAAGGAAGAGGATGCCGAGAATGTCTTGTTCGGACAAGAGCCAAGCCGCGAGCCGCGTGAGAAACATGGCGTCTGGCCGTCTGGATGTCTTGCTGCCTTCCGTTTTAGGTCTGTTTAGCTTCCAAACCATCGCTACGATCGCTTCGCGATCGCTTCACGATCGCTTCACGTGGGAGCGGCAAGCTGAGAATAGCCCTTGTGGTAAGAGCAAGAACAAATCGAAGCTTCAAAGCACGGTAACTATTCCTGACTGTGTACCGTTTCATGGCGGTAGTGCGTACCCACGTAGTGCGTACCATTGATACCATCCCGAAGAGCGAAAAGCATAGCGATCAATAGTACCAGATGCGGTCCCAGTATGCCAGAATGTCAACAATTCAAACGAACAGAGCCCTCAATTGTCGATTCCTCCGAGTCGCACGCAATTGCATTCTTGCCTTTTCTCCCATGGATGCCACACTCTTGCACACGTTGAATGCTCTCCCATGCTAGATGCTCGCGGATCATCCATCAGCAGATCGTCGACCACACCATGTCCATCTGGCCACCATCTGGCCACGTGGCCACCATTCAGCCTCCTATAGGCCTCCCAGCGCCTCCTCCACATTGACACGCATTGACGTCAGAACAAGCAGTGTGGAATTTGCTTCCGGCTACTGCACTTAGAGACAAGTCAGGCTCACGTGATCACACCATGTGGATGCCACGCAGAAGCAAAGCATCAGCCTGCAGTCAAAATGTCAGGCTCACAAAAGTTGGGCATTCACTCTGGTCACTGAGTGCTGAGCGTTCAAAGATTATTTGTGTCGCTCGACCAGCACCTCACTACACTCCACATCAACCACAATGCCGAAGGCAACAAAGGACGCCTCCAAGAAGGCCACAAAGGCCAAGGCCTCAAAGACCTCGGGAAGCAAGCCCAAGACCGCTCCGGCAAAACTGTACTCCAACTTCGTGCCGTTGCCAGTGACGCTCCCGTCTCCGGTCCCGATCGCCTCGTCCTCAAAGTCGTCGGCAGCGACATCAGCCACGCACTACCTGTACATCCGGGCACACAAGTCGTCTCCAGCCAACGACGACGACGAGCGCACGCTGTTTGTTGCCAACCTGCCTGCTGACGCCGACTCGCACGCCTTGCGGACCCTGTTCGGCCGCTTCGGTGTCGTCGAGAGCGTGGAGCTCACGCGCGCGGGGGGCGGGGACGTGCTGGAGGCTGCGGTGCGCGGGCTGCCTGTTGACGAGGATTCGGATTCGGAGGATGATGAGGAGGAGGGCGAGGGCGAGGGCGAGGACACAAACTCGGGTGAGAACGACGAGCGTGCCGAGCCGACATTCATGGGTACCGCGGCCCCGAAGCTCCCGCGATCGCAGCGCAAGCGCCGGAAACCAAACACGCTCCCCCCGTCGGTACCGGAAGTCACGGCCCTCCCTGCCGTCCCGTCTGCGCCTGGCGTGTCGGGTTTCCTGAGCTGCCGCATCGTGTTCGTTGACGCTGTTTCGGTCCCCCGCGCGCTCGCGTACACTGGCCCAGCGCTCCTTCTCGACTTGGCGCCCTTCGGCCTCTCCTTCTTCGAGGAGCAGTACGCCGCCCTCCGCCCGCCCGCTGCGCTCGTCCGCGAACACGCCGACACGGCCATGGCGCGGTACGACCACCTCCACTCGCTGCTGCTTGCGTCGCGCGCCAAGGCGCAGGGCGCCGGAGCCCTCGTCGACGAGGACGGCTTCACGGTCGTCGTGCGTGGTGGACGCTACGGACGTACTGCTGGGCGCGGTGGAGACCCGGGCGGAGCGGGTGTCGCTGTCGCGAGCCGGAATGTCAAGGTCGACACGGGCAAGAAGAAGAAGGGGAGCGGACCCCTCGAGAACTTTTACAAGTTCCAGCTCATGGACCGCAAGCGCAAGGGTGAGTGCCGAACCTGGGTGGCTGTCTTTTGTCCCGTGGCCAGACAGCCATATCCTATTCTGCAAGATGGCAAACTCACACTCTACAGAGCTCGCGAACCTCCGCGCGCGCTTCGACGAGGACAGGAAGAAGGTCGACGCCCTCAAGGCCAACAAGCGGTACCGCCCTTACTAGGCTGGTCGTGCGCGTTAGAGATAGTCGGGATAGATGTTGCGGCGGATGGGTATTTGGACAGGCACTTGGATTACAGGATGTATACTCTGCACTTAATCGGCTTTTAGCTGCAGCGAACAAACGACTGACACAGCCGGTGTGCAAGTCTCCTCTCATGAACTATATACATCTACTGAACAACCTCGTACACCTCGCCGCCCTTCCAGCTCTCGTCCCGCTTGAGCATCTTGCCCCAGAATCCAAACACGGGGCGCCACTCTTCCATATTCGCTGGCATGCCGCCATTGCTGGGGGCGCGGAAAACCGTAACTTCACTGAAGCGCTCTTTCACCTTTTGCTCCTCCGCATTGGCCGGTTTGCGCGTATAGTACAGCACGGGCGTATTCGACCTCGCTGTTGGTACTTTTCCCTCGATCCCGCCCATAACAGACACGACCGACCCAAGCCGCCTTGCCTCGCCCAGCGGGCTGTCAGCAACGCTCAGCGACAAAGACAGCGCCAGGCTCCCGCCCTGCGCGAACCCGAACAGATGGATATCCTCCAGCGCCCACGTGACCATGAGCGAGGTGAGCAGTTCCCGAAGACGGGTGACGGCGCTGCTTGGGTCGGCGGCGGACGGAGGGAGGGGGTTGAACATGCCGTCGAAGCCGGGGTACCACATGAAGCTCGGCGTGTCCATCAGCGGCACGCTGTCAGTTAGCTGAGATCGCGGCTGAAAAGTGAGCATAGCAGCGGCACTCACGCTAACGGGGCACGGAGGACAAGCACGGCCGTGAATGGCAGCCCCATCGTGCGCGCCAGGTTCGCGAATGGCTTCTCGGTATCGCCTACAGTCAGCTGAGCAATGACGCATATCGGATCGGCGCCGTACCGCCACCCCGTACCCATTCTACAAGCAAAACTGTGGTTGTAACTCACCAAGACCGTGGAACATGATCATCAAGTTTGCGTCGCCACCCTTGCCCGGGATGTACTCGCCGACCCAGCCGCGCAGGTCCGGCCTCGGACGCACGGGCACGGGCTTCGCAGTGGTCGGTTTGAGCGTTATCGGTGTTTCCATCGTCGTTCTTCGTGCTTGGAGCGAGGGGCGGTAACAAGTATTGATGCGACAAGTACTTGATTCTCTCGCAGAGGTGTCGATATCGAGTGCTGAGCAGTGCACGTCGTCAAGAGCTCTGTGGATGCCCGATGTGGATGTGTCAACACCAACAGCAACAGTCCCAGGTCCCAGAAAGTGGAGGTCAACCGACCCCACAGCCAGGATCCCATTTTTGTTTTCAAAAATTATGACTGGCAGTTAACGATCTTGATTCTCGTCCATCCACAACAACACCAACAAAATCCGGCAATGCTCTTCTGCCCGTACTGCGCCAACAACCTCACCATTGGCGATGGTGACGATAGCCCGGATAAGTGCTGGTGAGTGCTTGCGAATGCGGGAGGGGAGGAAACACAGCTCGGACCGGCTTCGATGGCCAACGGACATGGACGACGTGCTCGGACTAGAATGGGACCGGATACTGGAGACATGGAGCGGTACGGCGACTTGGTCTACGCGATTGATGCGGATTGCTCCGCTGTGCCCTTCGCTGTCCGGTGTTGAATGCGACGAGATGGAACGTGCTGGACCAATCGATGGAGGGGCATGGAGGGGCACAGACACGGCGGCGGTCTGTCGTCCACAGGTCGTCACGGATCTGGATTCGGCGCCGTGCAGCGTGGATGGGCGATTTTCCGTGTGTCCTGGAACAGGAGCTCGATGCAGATACTGCTA
>Ga0160505_101026_pt1 | contig 13880 bp, 7 predicted proteins | sample DIDeMG_FD_108225 | JGI IMG/M metagenome (GOLD analysis project Ga0160505, IMG submission 108225) | Enriched chicken feces microbial communities from UW Madison campus, WI, USA - DID2874_E49_Stillage MG | ecosystem: Host-associated > Birds > Digestive system > Large intestine > Fecal ... | reverse complement strand
TTGTTTTTTTTTTTTTTTTTTTTTTTTTTTTTTTTTTTTTTTTTTATTTTTTTTTTTTTTTTTTTTTTTTTTTTTTTTTTTTTTTTTTTGGTGGTGTTCATACTGGAAGAGTTGGGTCCAGCGCAAAAAATAAAAACAAAAACAAACTCAATTCGAGCAACAAACCATGATGTCAAAATCCCATACATATACGTTTGTGACTATGGATGCAATCTGTACACAAATTTTTTGATTTATTTTAAATTAATATCAAAACCCAGATCTCTAGTCCGTGATTACTAAGCTTAAGTCTATCTACGGTGAATGAAATACTAGAAATCCAAGTTTATTTTACCAAGTATATGAGTTAGTTTAGTTGAGCTTTAAGTTATTGCATGGATTCCAAACTTACAGGAAAGGGGATGAATGTAATAGTTGAGGGTGTTCCTGTAGTATAATTGAAGCGCTGGTGAAAATTATACGGGTAGCAATTGGGCTGTGTGAAAGGTTGAGATGGCTCAGTAACGTCGATTAAGGATTTTCCTTGTTCCTGTCCTCCTTCTCATTTCATAGATGTCCGTTTACCTATATCTCGTTTGGATATTCTCATTTTACTAGAGAAGGTAGCCGTTTCTGACCTTGATTGAACACAGTTTCATCAACCTCTTTCTCATTTTTGCCGTCCCGTTTATAGAAGACTTTCTACACACTAAATACTATATAGTGTCACTAGCCCTAACTAGTTTGAGTTGAATAGATGCGTAAGTGAAGCCAGCTTCACGCGCCTGACTGATTCATGGCTATTATTCTCGGCACCACGTTGCTATTGTCCCGTGTCGTGCCCGTGAATGCAATTTAGTATGTAGAATAGAGCTCCCGTATTGTATAAATTTGGCACTTCAGGTATGCGTGTCGTGACAAGGGATGACACTTGAATAGAAAATAAATACATTGCTTATCGGCATTAAAAAGGATATTTACTCGTTCAGAACAGGGAGCGCTAGTTCCTGTAGGAGAGGCATGACCTCTGTTACTGTAAAGAGATAGAGTATTGCGTTGCCCGTCATGCACCGCAAATTTTCATTGACTTTCCTGGGGTGGTTATATAAAAGAATTAATTCAGATACTTGTGTGCAAGTATATTCATTTATAAACATATGTCACGGCACACATACCGGAAGTGCCAAATTCATGCAATAAGGGAGCTCTATTCTACATACTAAAATGCATTCACGGGCACGACACGGGACAATAGCAACGTGGTGCCGAGAATAATAGCCATGAATCAGTCAGACGCGTGAAGCTGGCTTCACTTACGCTTTTACCTACTACATTCAGTAAGAACAAATGACACTCTATAGCACTAGGAGGTACAAGAATCCTCTATGAAACTAGATAGCAACGATGAGAAAGTTGATAAAAGAGAGTTTAATCAAGTTCAGGTATGTCTGCTCAAAGGAAATTAAGGATATCAAAAACGAAAAGTTTATAAACTCTCAGATATCCTTGATAAAAGAAATAAGGACAAGAAGGAAAATAATTCTAATCCAATCTGACTAAACCAATTCGACCTTTCTCACATTATAATTGATATCCATAATTATTTCTACCAGCTCTTTAAGTATACGACGGGAACACCCTCAACCATTACATCCATCCTCTTTCCTGTAAGTTTGGAGTCCATGCAATAACTTAAAGCTCAGCTAAAATAAATTATTTACTCCGTAAAATAAACTTGGATTTCTAGTATTTGATTCATTGTACCAAGACCTACGCTTAGTAGTCACAGTCCAGATCTCCGGGCCGTGACACTAACCAACAATTTTTTTCATCCCAATAGGAGCAGAATAGTCTAATGCAAGACAGTCAGATATCCAAATATCTTATTGTTTTGCGTGAGGCTATGCTGCTCCTATTTGAGTATGAAAATCTTTTTGTTTGGGGAAATAATATATCCATTGCAACCTGTGATACGCAACCTAAGACCCTACCTCTTCTTCACCATCACCACCTAGGTCATGCCTCACACACCTTCAGAGCCTACAAGTTCAAAAGAAATCACCAAAAATGAATTGAATCCATGCCTGTTAGGGGTTATAGTTGGCAGATATCCTGGCGGCAAGAAAACAATTGATATTCAACGCTCCACGGGGCTGTTCTATTCAACAATAAATGCCACGGTTGAAAAAAACAAGACTTCTACTACGAGGACCAGAAACAGTGATCAAATGAATAAATAAGCCAATATACACTATCCAATGACCATTTGAGCATATGGATTGGGCATACCATCAGTAGACTAAGGTTGTTGAAAGTGATGTTATATTGACGGGCTGGTGTCAGCGACTTTTTTAATGAACACTCGGTCTTTCTGTTTTTTGTTGTCTAAGCAAGTGTCCTACTTAGCAACTACATTATATTCATTTTTCTATAAAGAAAAGAAATACTTTTTATTGTTATTAATGAATTACAAGCGTATGAAATAACTATAAACTATTATAAGTAAAACATACAGTAGGCTCACTGAGATATCATGGATACACTAGGGTTAAAAGCTATAGCCCAGCCAATGCTGGCGCAAATTTTTTGGAATTGATATTCTTTTGAGTAGTGAATTAAGTGTCAATAGTCTTGAAAATATGGAAATGATTTTGTCATAAACTTTCAAATATCTGTGTACACAGTTTTTGTTGCCCCCGAGGATTGGAGGCTGAGGTCAGATCCTGCCTTTTCTAACATTAGTCAAAGGCTCCCTTCTTTGTATCTATTTTCATTCATCTCTTATAAATACACTTTCATTTCATATAGCTACACGTTATTCCATATTTAGGTGTATAAAAAACATCATCATTATAGGAGAATCATTACTTTAGCATTGAGCAAGCTACAAAAGAGTTAGCCAGGAGGGAGCATGCTGGCGTCGACCAATGCATCTTCTTCACTGAACTCATCTCCAAGTGAAACCGATTGGTCAAGCGGGGTGCGCGCAAGAGTGGTCATTCCCGTGCGGGCCAGCTCAAGCACGCCAAACGGCTTTATTAACTCGAGCAGCGCACTAACGCGCTCAGGCTTGGCACACAACTCGACCACACAACTAAACTCTGCAATGTCAGCAATGCTACCACCAAAAAGCTGTACCACGTTTGTGAGATGGTCGAGGTTGGCGTGGCGCATACGGAGCCACTCCGAACGATGCAACTTTGTTAGGGTGCTTTGGCCGGGGGTCACGGTTTTGCCCTCGTGGAAGGCAACTAATTCTGCAAAGTATTCTGGTCCCAGCAGTGAAATTTTGGCTAACAGGATCTCTCGCTTTATAGATGGGGCGGTTGTGTAGTCTAGCACGGACCATACGGGGACAAGATCCTCAATCTGTTTGCGCACCTGTTCAATTGTGCCCTTTGAAGTGGATGTTGGCAGAACAATAGTCATTCGCGATAGCGTCGAGAGCTCCGTATTTGCGACAACCAAGGAATCAATGTTGAACCCACGGCCGGCAAGCTTGCCTGAAATCAACGACAACACACCGGGTTCATTTTGCACAAGGCAGTTGAAAATGTAGGGTTTCTGGTGGGTTGTGAGAGTTGCGGGTGCGGGCTGCTCGCTGAGAATACAAGCGATGGCCGAATTTGCGATGGTCCAGCGCGGGGTCTCAATAACTGGAAGCGGAGGAGGTCCGCTGCGGCTTTGCTTGATCGTCTTGTAGACGAGCGCGGAAAGTGAAGAAGACGATGAATATCTCCTGGCTACGTAGTTTCTGAGCATGGTATCGAAAGAACGAGAGTGTCAAACCAGCAGTGCGGCCAAAAGAAAAAGGTAGAAGAAGAAGAGAAAAAAAAAGAGGGAAAAGGAGTAATAATAAATTTTTTTATTAAGAATGGGGTTGTCGTTTACGGGGCTTGTTTACCTTTTGTAACTATGGGAGAAAACTGCTGGAGGGAATTTTTTCCACAAATGTTCTTTTCGGAAGGTGTCCGTGATAAGTAACAGAGCCTGATCTGCTGATAAGCGAAAAGGTTGAATACAAATCAGGTTTCGAGAAAAAGATCAACACAAGAGATATTATTGACACATTAATATTACAAATTGATACTTTACAATCGATTTTTTACAACCCAAATCTTTGAATCATATTTAATATGATCTAAAAGATGTCTTTTTAAGACAGATTAATGTCAGAATTACTCAACATTCAATGGTTGGAACACATAAAGATGAGTCGTTGGAATACCATCAAACAGCCAGTTATATTACGTTCAAGCATCTAAACGTTTTTTTTAAAGACTTTCTTTTTTAAAATTGATATACAGTATACTTTCAAAATGCAGGTATTTGCTAACACTTGGACCAAGTCCAGTTCTCGACTTTACAAATGGAAAATTGAACCCAGATCAAGAAATTGGGGTAAGAATCCAGCAGCGAACGCTATCTCGATAAACGTTTAAACCTCAACTCTGCCGTTTATTATTTTTATTCTTATTTTACTCTTTAGCTATGCCATTCTTTAATAATATGTTTAGCTAAAAAAAAAATGGTTTTGTTTTAAAAGCATTAGAAATTTTTGGAAAAGTATCAGAATGAGCCAGAAAACTCGAGGTCTTCATAATAACTGCACCATATATAATAGGTCCCAACAATTGAAAAGAAAAAAACTTCTGAAATTGTCAAATCTCTGTTATGGTTATTTTAGATCTTCTCAATTTTCACAATTTCATCGAGTCAGTAAGAAGGCTGATATAACGTCACGTTGTGTAGATAAAAATAAAAAATAAAAAAAAGACGATTAACTCTAATCTTATTTGAGACCTACACTAAACATGATGTTTTATTTGAAATAAAATGAAAGTATCATGTAAAACGAAACTCATAAACAGATGAGCGCTGGATAAGACACCTGCACTAGACAGGGTGGCTTAAACTAGGAATATGAACAGAAAGGCCTTTTAGATTATTTCCTGGTACTATAATTACTAAATAGTAAAGCCAGAATGCTCTATAAAAGTAGGTTCTACAGGTCAACAGCAAAATTGCTTGGGCTTACTCTAAATTTGCTTTTCTTTTTATTTCATGGTGTTCTTTTTGAATAACACCAAAAATATGAGTATGCATTGCCAAGTCAGTATTTCACCACGATAGTGCAATCACAAACTCTGCCGATAATGACTAGATATATCACTAAAAAAAGCTTGTAATGAACATTTTGAAAATTATCTACATGTTATTCTTCAATACCTTGGAATCACGACCAAAGGTTGTTGGTTGTTGTTTTCAAAATGTTTTTAGCCGTACAAAACCAAAGAATATAAAAAATCACAAAACAAAATAAAAATGAGAACATGAATTATGAAAGTTAAATCAACAGTTTATGTCAACACAAAAAAAAAAAACTTGGTTTTAATATACATAATTGTTATAAGCTGGCAGGTTTTTCTTGCGTCTACGACCATCAACATGATTTTTATAAGGCACGACGGGCCAATCGGTGGCAGTAATGACTGACCTTTCAAAGGAAGTGACTAAAGTCGCGATTTCAGTTTCAGTTTCGCAACAGAGCCTGGCGCCAGCGGCGAGAAGCAGGCGCGTGAAATAGGTGCCCTGGAAGTTGGGCTCGAACGGGTAGCGCTCGCCAGGTCTGAGAATGAGCCCGCGGTAGCGCTTTGTTTGGGGTGGAGGTGCAGTGGAGCCTTTGCCTTTCTTGCCACTGGCGTTGGGAGTGTTGGTTGCATCAGCCTCAGGCGTAGCCTCGGAATTCAAATTACCACTACTATTGGTGCCCGGAGCAGGTGTGGCACTAGAGGAAATAGTTTTAACGGGTTTTAAGGGCTTGTCGGTAGGAGGAATTCGGGGACCTGGCTTTTTCTCATTCACTGGAAATACTGGTTGTAGTTTTGCTTCCTCTGTTTTATAATGCGATTCGCGGAAATCTTCATCTTCCTCATCTTCCTCCATTAAGTCATTGGCTGCCTCATCTTCCTCTTCATCGTCAGTATACTCGTCGCTCTCACTGTCCTGTATATACTCATTGTCAGCCCCCTCAATTTCTATATCAGATTCGTCAACCCATTCGTCTGTATCAGACTCGAACTTGTGATTTGATTGGGGCAGGCGGTCAAACCCATCAGTAGACGTGTGCACGACATCATTGATCTCTTGCAAAATAGTAGCACTTGGATATAGCCCCGCTTCTTCACCACCGGGGACAACGGTATTATGCACACGATATTCAGGCAATCGCTGAAACCTAGAAACAAACTGACCATTATCTGTTTTGGTGCCCGGTGGCAGTTGCTCAAACACGTCGTCTTCCCACTCTGGAAGATCTGCGTGTTGGGTTTTCATATAACTTGGGCGGCGATTAAGGTAATCCACATTGTTCCGCTCTCGCATATCCAGATTCTCCACTGAATCCGGCGTCCATGCCGTTTTTCTTGTCACCCTTTCATACGCTACTGTGTCCAGTTCTTCATCCAGATTTGATTGCTCACGCGGGAATTGACGAAAAATATTACGTGTTGTGACTTTACTCTCTGGCATTTCGTAGTCGATTTGGTCATCAGGCGGATAGTACTGTGTATCAAGCCATTTCAAAAACCGGCCAATCTTGGCGCGGTTCCAGTGCACAGCCGATTGCGGGTTTGTTGTTGCAAACGTCTCTTCCTCCAGCCATGTACGCCTGACCATGCTTGCCCAGAGGTCCCAGTCAACGGCGGTGGCTGCGGGCTCGTCCCGGTTTGTGGGCCGCCGCTGAGTATTGTCAAGCCCGTAGAACAGTTTTGTGCAGACAAAGACAGCAGAAAATACAATGATTTCAAGCGACTTGATACCTTCGACACGGAAAAGCCCATAGTTTTGACGGTACCGGTCGGCTAAAATTTGCAACACGCCGGGGTAGATCTCTGGCGGCAAAAAAAGATCACGGACCATTTTGTATAGTAATGGATGCACGGCAATGGCAGGAAAATCAATACGCGCAGTGCGCTCAAAGAGCTTTATGAGTTCTTTACTCTCATGGTGGATGCGGTTAGTGGAAAGAATCTCGCTCGAGACGAGCGGTAGCAGCAGGCCCTGCCCCATGCGTGCTGTGATCTCGTTTGGGACTATATTGTGCGCCATCAAATAAGGAAACTTGTCATATTTGATCCAGCGCACAAAATCATAGCCATAGATGGGCACCCGCATGAGCGAGCATGCCAACAGACAGATCGTGACCGTTGATGGCATGCGAATCCGTACCACCGGGTGTCCGTCGGGGCCTTTTGAAGAGCCGCGATCTGCTGCCAGCACGGCATGTTCACTATATATGGCGAAAAGTGCTTTTACCAGTGGCTCGATCTCCTCGGAAACAAACTGGCGGTCCATGAGCCAGCGCACCTGCTCGCGCAGCACAATCTGGATCGCCATTAACAGCAATTTGCGTGCCTCGGGGCCCTTGTATAATCGGCGTGTATCAGAGTCGTCGACTGCTACTGCCTGGCTTGCTTGTGTCATACGCCGACCACCGCCGCCGTAAAACTCCTCCTCGTCGTCGGCCATCTCAATGTCGCCGTGCCGGACGTGGCCGTTTTGACAGATTCTTTGGCCACGATCCGTGCGCCACAGGCGGGATCTACAGTTGTTGACGCCGCACCGCGGGCCTGACGACCATTCGGTTGTGATAGTGCTCATAGAATGCTGCGGGTGTATGTGATGAATAAAAAGCGCGATATGGGTAGGCTGGTAAAAGTAGGTTTGCGCATTTAGCACTTGGGAGGTGAACAGAAAAAAAATTGGCGATGAAAGAAACCGAAGACAAATTTTGGGACAAACAAAAAACGTTTCAGCCGCGCATCAGTATCCAAGTATAGGGAAGTTTCTGTGCTTTTCATTAATGACAAACTTTTTTTATACTCTTTTTATTTTTGAAAATCTATACACTAAACTAATAAACAAAAAAACACAATAATAAACAAAAAAAATAAAATCTCTTGCGAGAAAATGTTATATTTACTTCTTGCCATTCAGCTTGGCCTTGGTCTGCTCGAGCTTTCTCTTCTTCTTCTTGAGCTCCTCGGTTCTGGCCTCCTTCTTGTCGATGCCGTACTGCATCTTCTTGTAGAGCTTCTTTTGCTTGTTGGTCATCATCATCATCTTGAGTTCCTTTTCCTCCTTCTCTTGGTCCACAGCAGAACGCTTCTTGGAAGCCTTCTTCTTGCCGTCGGCCTTGGAAGCCTCGGTGAAAGTCACACCAGCAGACTCCTTCTCAAGTTCACGCTGCTGAGCAAGGATATCATCCTCCTCATCCTCATCTTCGTGATCCTCATCACCAGGCTTAACCTCGATCTCCTCATCTTCTTCCTCCTCGTCATCTTCAACTTCGGAGACATCAGCCTCAGGATCGTAGCCAGCGCCATCGCCCCAAGGAGACAAATGAGGAGGCAGAGTCTCACCAGGAGCATAGTCAGAGACAGAGACAAGCTTGCCCTTGTTAATGGAATCAAAGATCCACTGGGGCTGGATGTAGGTTCTACCGGGGACCTTGTTAGCAATGGTAGGTCTGTCGCAGATGTGGTGCGTGACTTTGCTAAGATCGGGCATCTTGGCCTTCTTGGAATCAGACTCATCGTCATCATCGTTGGCAATCAGCTCATCAATAGCACTCTCAGAGATGACGTTACCACCAAAGGCAAAGATCAAAAGCTCAAGAATATCAAGGGGAACCTCTCTACCAATGAAGAAGGTAAACTTGGAAAACATGTTGCTTACACTGTCTGCAGAAGAGGCAGGCTGGGCAAGAACGTCACTGACATTGTTTTCAGTAGCAGGAGCGGCCTCGAAGGTATCCAGCTTGTCGCCATCCTCAAGGTCTTCCTCCTCCTCAACGTCAACAAGGTCTTCCTTGTCGTCCTTGGAAGCAGCATTAAGCTTGATAATCTTCTCCATGGCAGAAGAAGAAATCTCATTAGCCTCCTCATCAGAATCACCACTGCTCTTTAAGCTCTCGACGGAGGGGAGCAAAGACTTGGCACCCTCGGCCTCACGGGACTCGAGGATAAAAGCAGAAAGACCACCAACACCGTTGATCTTCTCCTTGTTGATCTGAGGGGGATAAACTAGACCAGACTCGGTGTAGAGTCTGTACAAGGTGAACTGCAGCAAGGTGGTGTAAAATTCAAGGAAAGTCAACATGATGCGGAAATCAATATCAGAGGGAGTGTTCTGAGGGAACTTGAAAGGAACCAACCATCTAACCTCCTGACCACGCACAATGGCCTCGTAATAGACACCCTTGATACTGACAAAAACTTTACGGAGAAGCTTTTCTCTGGCAACATAAGCCATCCACTGATGACACAGTCTGTCAGCGTCACGGACAACCTTGGAGGAAACGATATCAGTCGCAGGCATGATTGAGAAGAGAAACAACATTGAGAGAGGATCGTCCAAATCTCTCAGAGCGTCGAGAAATGTAGGGTATCTCTGCTTAATAACGTGATCAAGCTTGTACTTGGGACGGTTCTCATCAAGACGCTTAGCGTTACCAAGTTCACCACGGCCCAGGGCGCGCGTCAGCTTTCTAGCAAAGATCTTGTGCTCGCGGAATTTGTTGAGCACGGGCTCATGCATAAGGTACTGAATATCCTTGGCGTAGTAAAAAGTGACGGGCGCACTGGAGCCCTTGTTGGCCTTCTTTTTATTACGGGGTTCGCGGGGGTAGATGCCCTTGAAGATACACAGACGACGGAAGTCCGCCAGCGAGATCTGCAGTTTCCGGACCGCCTGGGATCTGGTAATAAAGTTCTTGGCTGCGCCAGTCGTGTGCTTCTTCTTAATACGCATTGTGTCGAGTGTAGGTTGTTAACAAAAAAAAATAGTTGATGATCAAAAGGGAAGAGAGAAGGAAAGAAAAAAGAATGTGAAAAATTTGGGTATAAAATTTTTATTTTTAATTTTTCATTTAATTTTTTTTTATTTAATTTTTTCAATTGGGAAGAATCAAAAAAGTTCCCAATGAGCAACAAACCCTTACCCAGGTATCGAGGCAAACAAGCATCAGCAAAGTCATGAGAGGGAGAGAACAAGCAGATACCAGCACGGAATATACATGAAGAAAATCGGATTATTAGAAAAATATTATAAAATAAAGTATGCAAAGCGCGGTACGGGGTCCCCTACAACTCTACGCTCCCCCTCAGAGCGGCTCTTATCCTCTCATTCTCAGAACGAAATTCACAATGACCGCAGCAAGCAAGAAGAAACAGAGCATGGTGGGGCCAAAACGGTCATCATAAGGACCGCTACCCCTCCGGCGGATGGCAGCAGCACGCCAATGGTAAGTGACTAGTGCGTAGGCCATAGTAGCCATAGCAACAAGCGTGAAAAGGGCAGCAGAGATTCTACCAATGCGGTCACCAAAGTTGAGCAGACCAACGGCGAGACCACCAAGGATAACTGTAAAGTTGAGCCAGGAGAGGAAGGTACGCTCATTGGCAAAGAAGACTTTTGGTTCCACACGGGTAGGCAGGGCAATTCTTTTGCCTGTGAAGGGAGAGAGGGAGTTAGTATAAAAGATAAGTTGTTTTGAATCAGGAAGCCACTCATTCAGGGAAAGAACGGGAACGTACCAGGGGCGGCTTGAAGCAATGGCGCGGAGGACATGACGAGACAGATGTAGGTAGAGTGCGATTAGACAGAAAGTGAAATATCGACTAAAAAAGCCAAGTAAAGAAGAGGAAGAAGGTAATTTTTTTTTAAATTTCAAGATAAATTAAGAAAGAAAAAAATAGAGTCAATATAAATTAAAAAATAAAAAAAAAGCCTTTTGTCTTCTTTTTTGTTTGTGTTTGTTCTCTTGCCAGGTTCGGCGGCGGCGGTTTGGCAGGGAACATGCAGCAGCAATACAGGGTAAGGTTTTGCACTCGTTAGGTATTCACGCACGTGGGGAATCATGAATATATCATTGCAGGGAGTGCTTGCGAATGGCAACCGTCGAGGATGCAAACAGAAGACACCATTTCCAATAACGCCGTGTAATCAATATAATGCATCTACCAGAGGCCATCAGAGTCATGTTTCATTAATTTCATTGGCGTTTCGTGGCTACTGCAATGCCAAAAACTAAATTATCTTTGCTAGTATAATGTAGCAGGAGTGCTGCACTTACGCCGGTTATATGATTTGAAAGTAGTACAGCTCATCCTCAGACCCTTACAGCAGCCCAAATTCCTCGAGCTGGCTTGTTCCTGATGGAAGCTTCGTCCTGTCTGGAAACAAAATGTTCGCCCACGCGCCCTGCAGCGTCTCCACCAGAAACGGGTGTCGAAGCGCTTCGGCTGCCGACCACCGCAGACGGTGATCAACACGCAAAAGACACAACAAAAAGTCCAATGCCAGCGTTGATTCTCGGTTTTCTTTCGTCACCATAACCGCGGCAAGATTCTGGATCGTGACCGACTCTGCTGGGATCGCACCCGTGCGGATAAGCTCGTCAGATTCAAGCTCGGGGGTCCAGAAAAGAGTGCGCTTGTTCCGGTACACATCAAATGACTCAATTGATTTGGTAATGCTCATAACGCCTTGCTGCAGACCCTCTGATAAAATCAGCCTCCACTCGTTTTTGAGCGACTTGTACATGTTGTTGACAAGCAGCTCAAGAAGCACTACGCCCACGCCCCACACGTCTATCTTTTCGTTCATGGTCGGGTCTCCAATAATAACCTCCGGTGCGCGGTACCCTATCGGCTGTAGCTGGAAATCGTCTGAGTAATCACGTAGATCCGATGTGCGCGAGCTATTACCAAAATCAATTATTTTTATCCGACTGCTGTGGACATTATCTTCGACATAAATGATGTTTTCTGGCTTAATATCACAATGTGTGTAGTTGCGCTCGTGGATCTCTACGAGCCCGTTGAGTAGCTGTAATGATAGTTTCGCCAGCACGTAGTACGGGCTTGGCTGATAACCCAGGACTCCCATTTGTGGTGAAATATATGCCGGAATGGGTGTAAGCGTTAATGGCCGTGACCAGTTCAAAAGCTCGAGAAGAATCAAATAACAGTCGTCAGTGCCGTCGCTATGCTTGGTCAAGAAGCCAGAAAAAAAGTTGATGCAGAACCCACTCTCGTTGTGGGGGAAGAGATCGACCATGATACGGGCTTCGTTTTCACCAATGTCAGTGTGTTCCGGTTTGAAGCGTTTGATGGCAAGGCAACGGGTAGGAGCATCCTCAGGTAGCTTTAGATTTTCAGCCTGGTAGATGGTCGCGAACGAGCCCTCGCCAATCTGTGACAGGATCGTGTATTCCGCAAGCTGCTCGGGAGTTATAGGACTGCCATATTGTCTTTCGTACGGAGTCGTTTGAGCAATCTTTCTACTGCTCTTAGGGGTCATGGAAGCAGAAGTACGCGTTTGGTTGACAAAAATTCAAGTTTAATGAGCGTTGGCAGAAATCTGTATGCGCGTCAGAAAAAACAAATAAAAAACATTGAACTGATTGTTTTTCTTTTTGTTAACTGTTTTGGGAAAAAACCCGATACGACTTTAGGCCACGCGTTTCGCGTTCAAAAATATATATATATCCCTGATTTATATTTAAACATATTTTTAAATCATAGATCTTTTAATCATACCAAACCAAATGCATGTGAAGGTTTTAGCCCATCTTATTCAATATAGATAAAGGTTGAGTTGGTTTTCAACCTTTCGACATGTTTGACATAGCCTAGCTGCGGGAGTTGCTATTTAAGTACCCACTATGGGAATCAAACTGCGCCTTTTGTGAATAATAGATCCTAAGTTTCAAATTAAAAAAAAGATAAAAATAAAAATAAACAAAAGAAATAAAAAGAAATAAAAGACGTCTACTCTACCTTTTTTTTTGTTTTACATGTGACATATATGCCTCGTCTACATAAAATTGAAGTAAACGATGACCGTTCAGGGTCTTGTGATCACTAATTTTGCGACCAAAGTCATACCAATCTGTAGGAGGTACAGATTTAGCATGGTCGCTGTTTCTTAATGACGTTAACAATGAGATTGAAAATTAATTTAAGCAATTTAATAGATATCGCGAGGACAATTCTATTGTAAGATTCTATAGAATAAAAATCCTCGTCCTGCAAATGCTTTTAAAATCCAGCAAATGCCAAGGTTGTTTTTTCTGCACATTCCTATTTATAACTTGCAAACAAAACAAAAAAAAATCAAAAACTCGGAAATTTATCAATGTAAGCCACTTATCATCCAAGCGCATCTATACAAGAATCTAACCTTTTTTTCATTATCATCGCTAACGTTTTTTTTTTTTTTAGAATTAACTTAAACTGAAAGTTTTGCAAAAGGTTCATGGTGTCTACTTATTATTCAGCCAGATGAGTCTTGCACTTGTCAATCAGGAGTGGCAATAAAAAAAAAATTACTTATGTACTTATCGGTTTATTGTAACACTTATCCTTTAGGAAAATATTGCAATATGCTTCATTCTCACCCCGAGTCTGTTGTGGCAGATTAGTGGCCAATATATAGACTATAGTGTAGATTAGCAAATTTCCTGAAATAACTTATTAACAGGTTTGCTCGAGATGTCTAGCTCCTAACTAACGAGAGCAGCATGCTTAGGTCTAATAACATCTAAAAGACTTAACAGCTCTCGTGATTTGCAGGAACAAAAAAATTATATTCATCACAAATTTATGATAATATAATCAGTGAGCAAATAACCTCTTGATTATAATGCTATTATTGTTTAAGTTGTGAAAATTATTCTAGTTGGACTATTGTCATACGCAGAACGGCCCCTTTAAATTTCATGAACCAATGCTTTTTTTTTTTTTTTTTTGTTGGTTGTAAAAAAATAATTTTTTTGTTCTTTTTTGGTGTTTAAATTTTTGAAAAAAGAAAAGTTTAAAAATTCATTAATATTT
>Ga0160505_101025_pt1 | contig 13895 bp, 9 predicted proteins | sample DIDeMG_FD_108225 | JGI IMG/M metagenome (GOLD analysis project Ga0160505, IMG submission 108225) | Enriched chicken feces microbial communities from UW Madison campus, WI, USA - DID2874_E49_Stillage MG | ecosystem: Host-associated > Birds > Digestive system > Large intestine > Fecal ... | reverse complement strand
TAAAAGCAATCTTGGGAAAAATAAATAACCTAAACTTCAATACATGGCCAAAAACACAAAAAACCTAAAAAAAAAAAAAAAAATAGAGCTTTTGAAAAATCAAGTCAATTTCGACAAATACAGAAACCATTTAACACCAACATCGCTTTTAAATTTTTCTTGCAATATTACGCGGTTTACCTCAACTGACATTCCTAGCTGCGCCGCAACAGTAGCTAAACCCAATTACATTCACTACAAAAAACACATAGACAATATATTTACAATGCCTCCCAAAGGTTGGAGAAAGTACCCTGACGGCTTCAAGCCTACCAACGCGGCGGGTACACCTGTGAAGGACAAGGACCAGTTCAGCCTAGACGATCTACTGTTCCCACGCAGCACAGTGCTGAAACTCGCTAAGGAAACATTTACGGACGGTGGCGCTGCAGCCACAGCGCAAATCCCCAGGGATGCACAAACGGCGCTGGCGCGTAGCGCTAGTATGTTTGTGAGCTATATTGCACTGGAGGCCAACACTATTGCGCGTGGCGCCGGCCGCAAAACCGTGCTTCCAAGCGATGTCTTTCGAGCACTTGAAAACGTGCAGTTTGGTGCATTTGCGCCCAAGGTTCGTGAAGACTTGGCTGTGTTCGAGAGCCACGCAGCAGCACGCAAGGAGCAGCAGCGCGAGCGACGCGAACGCGGTATCACAAAAGAGTTTGAGAATGAGATTGTGGATGACGATGAGGAGCTGTTAATCGAAGAAGATGACGAGACTACCACGGCGGGTGAAACTACTAAAGAACGAACCGAGGGTGCGAAGGGCCGCAAGGCTGGTGGCGAGTCCGGTGTAAAGAAACGGAAGGAGGCTGTTGTTAAGGTACCAAAGCAGCGCGGCCGCAAGAAAAAGGTCGTTATCGAGGCTGAGGCTGCTGCCGCCGCAGCGGAAAAGGCGGCAGCCGAGACAGCAAAAGAGCCAAAGAGACCAAGAGGTCGTCCTGGTCGTCCCAAGGTCGTTGCACCAACCGAGGACGAGGAGACAGAACCTGAGGAAAACGAAGACGACGATGAGATGGATGTTGATGAAGAGCACAATGAGGAGGAGGAAGAAGAAGATGATGAAGAAGACGAAGAAGAAGAGAGCGGGCACAAGGTTGTAAGCGGTATGCCTGAGGCGCGCGAGCTAGAACAGGGTGGTCTGGATGGTGACTCCACTGCGGAAGAAACTAGATCGCGCGGCGCGGGCTCTGAAGACGAAGAGGACGAGGAGGACGAGAAACTAAACGCAAGACGGTGATTAGCATAGTTTCTTTCATTATTTATAGACATTGACGTGTACGGGTACCTGAAATCTAAGTTTATTTGATTGTCAGCTCTAACTGATGTTGCTATTGCTGGACTATATTTAACTAAATGTGCCTGCCAACTAGCAAAGCCTTTAGGGCCCTGAATCACGAAAACATAATACCTGTGACATACACCATACATATTTTTGTTACTGTTAACCCCATATATTGCGCAAGCCACGTGACCTACATTTTCGTGGAGAGTCGCATGCATCGGCTGCACAGAGTGCAGCACCTGGTTTCCTATAAATTACGTCACTTATTTACTAACCCAAAAGGGCGTAAACTGTTTAAGATACGGAAATTCCAAACTTTTTTTTTCAAAACTTTTTTTTTTTTTTTTGATTTAGCAGCCACTGACTTTTGTTTCGATTCAAATCTCCGACGGTCCTGCATTTCTGTTTATTTTCCTACTACAATCTTACTTGCCAATTTGCTCTTTCTAATTCTGCCCTTGGTCTGTTTTTTTATACGTCCCGTTGTTTTGTTTATAATCCCCTCAAGCGCTTACCCTTTTGCAGCCTTCCTGATTTGGCCTTCGGGAATATATTTGCGTCCATTCTTGATATTCCCATCCGTTCTTCCTTCCATTCTTCCTCCTCAGCAGACACGCCAGAATATTCTCCCACGATGCCTGTGTTTGAGGTATGCATTTCTGAGACATTAGTTGCTTTGAATCTTTTACTAACATTTGTAGAACTTGAAAAACTTCATCCGCCACGGTAAGTCGACTGGCGCCACCTCTGCATCCACTTCATCAACATCGGTGTCAACTCCGACTAAACCGGCCACGCCGCCCGCCAGCAATCCCAATAGCGCTAACACGAGCAGCGTAAGCACGCCAACCGAGGTTTCCACACCCAAGCCCTTGCTGCAGCAGGCGCCTCCTCCGGCCTCGACGCCGGCAAAGCCAAGCCTGATTAAGAAACAGAACCCCCGCTTACCCTTTTACCCCGGCCTCGAACAATATGCCCTACTGAAGAAAATGGGCGACGGTGCCTTCTCTGTTGTATACAAGGCATACAGTCTCAAGACTGACAAGGAAGTCGCGATCAAGGTCGTTCGTAAGAACGAACTAAGCAACAATCAAGTAAGTTTCTTTCGTTTACCATTGTCATCTCGCTATCGCTCTCGTAACTAACTTTAATTTAGCGTGCCAGTATTTTGAAAGAGGTCGCCATTATGCGCCAGCTCAAGCACAAAAATATCACGGACCTTTTAGAGTTTATAGAAACCAAGGAACACTTCTTCATTGTCCTTGAGCTGGTTCAAGGCGGTGAACTGTTTCACCAGATTGTCAAACTGACATATTTCTCTGAGGACCTTGCAAGACATGTAATTGTCCAGGTCGCCAGTGCCATTCGCTATCTGCATGAAGAGGCTGGCGTCGTGCACCGTGACATCAAGCCTGAAAACCTACTCTTCCAGCCCATTGATTTCGTGCCATCCAACCGGGTAGAGGTTAAGGCCAATGACGAAGAAGACAAGGAGGACGAAGGTCTGTTCATGCCTGGAATTGGAGGCGGTGGCATTGGCACAATCAAACTTGCCGACTTTGGCTTGTCAAAGATCATTTGGGACCAGAATACTATGACACCCTGTGGAACCGTTGGCTATACTGCACCAGAGATTGTCAACGATCAGCGGTATTCAAAGAGTGTGGACATGTGGGCGCTTGGATGCGTGCTTTACACAATCCTCTGCGGTTTCCCGCCATTTTACGATGAGTCTGTGCAGGTGCTCACAGAGAAAGTTGCAAAGGGTGAATACACTTTCTTAAGTCCATGGTGGGATGACATTTCCAAAGAGGCCAAGGATTTAGTATCTCATTTGCTTACAGTCAATCCTGAGCGGCGGTATACGATTGAGCAGTTTCTCTCGCATCCATGGATCACACAGACGCGTGAGCCCACAGTTCCCGCTTATGATTCACCACTGACGCGTCCGCAGGAGTTCAAGACCGATAAAAAGTTCAAATCCATCCCATTGCTTGACGACTTCCCCAATTCAGGGGCCACCGCGGATGAAGCGAGTGCGGCCGCTGCCAATGAAAAGGCGTATTTATCGCCCGCAATCGCTATGAAGGAGGCATTCTTTGTATTCAACCAGGTACATATTCCAGAAGAGGAAGAGAGCCACAGTCATACGAATCCGCTCGCCGCGGCACGACGACGCATTGATACAACTCTTGCGGAGGTCGACGAGGGTGAGTCCACACCTGAGTCTGAGGAAGATGACGATCTCGAGGCACTTAGAAATCTCAAGATTCGTGACAATACAACGTCAGCCAACCCCACCTCGACGGCTTCACCCGCTAGCCGGCAGCCGTCGAATTCATCAATGTCATCTAAACTACATGCTGCAAGCAGCAATGGCGCGAAAGACGGCAAGATGTTTGAACTCAAACTCGACTCGTCCACACTGCTGGAGCGTCGCAAGCGCGTCAACAGCAACGCAGCCGAATCATCCCTACCCCCATTATCCAGCCCATGATTATCACGAAACTCATTTTACATATTCTAAATTTGAAATCTAATTCCACTATTTACTTGTATCTGTTTAAACCCGGGGACTTTTGTATCTTTCTACAGTAGTTATAAATCTTTTGGGCCAAAATTTAGCACCCAGATGGACCTATCTCTTTCTGCTTAAAAAAGGTGATCCTTGTTGAATATAGCTGAATAAACCGTTCATGTTGCTTGTTTTGTTACTCTTGAATGAACTTCAAATGTGTCTACATCGTATGCCCCGAGCCTCGCGGCTGGCTCGAGTAACCAGGCAGATCTATTGATCCATGGGGTTGAGAGCCGTATTGTTTTCAGCCTGAGGGTTGCGCGTGCTTGGATATACCCACAGATACTCTGCACCTGGGAGTTAGCCTTGTCCCACCTCCCGCGACGGCAATCACGAAGCACCAACTGACTATGTCTGACAACCATCGCGTCCAGAAGCAATCGCAGTCAGATGCTGCGCATCGGGCTTATATCAAGACGAAATACAACCCCAGCGCGCTTGACTTGCAGCGCCAGCAGCTGTCATCGCTGCTAAAAAACCCCTCCAAGCCGGTCCATGTTCCAGCGCCGGGGGCTACACTTGAGCAGCGGAAGCGCGAGCTCTCGCCACCACCAGAAATCGTCTCTAACGTGGCAGGCTCCAGTGCGGGTGCCGGATCGGGTGAGTTTCATGTATATAAGCATGCGCGCCGCAAGGAGTTTGCGCGTCTGGCGCTTTTTGAAGAAGAAGAAGCTGCGGAACGCCAAGCCGCCGAATTTAAAAACAAACAAGACGAATGGGCTGAACGGGACCGTAAGAAAACGGAAAAGAATAGAAAACGGCGGATGAAACGCGGGGGGAATGGTAATAAGAAGATCAACAACAATAGCAGCAGTAGCGGTGATAAACAGCAGCAGCAGGAGAAGAAACCAGCTATTACATCAACCACCGAGGAGAAAGATCCAAAGAATGGTGGATTGACACAAGGTGATAAACAAGCAGCTCATGAACAACCGAATAAACCAGCCGAACCGCTGATAGAGGCCCCAGCTGCGGTTATTGAGCCGTCTGGTATCGAAATCATTGACGATGACTTCTGATCTCACAAAAACCAGCTTTTTCTTTTTACCTCCCGTCTCTATTATTTATTTAGCCATGAAGAATTCATTTAGATTTGCACATTTATTTTACCAGGTCTCACGATTGGCTTATGAAAATAATCTGGCGTGTCCGTTAACCAGCGACTGTAAATATGTCAATGAGGAGATGTCTTTTGGGTTTGATTTTGACTATGTACATTTATTCAGAAATATAATAATAATGATACTAGTAATAATAATGATCATTAAAACAGAAAAAACGGTCCGGCAGAGCCTTTCCCATTTTCGCCTTACGGGACGAAACGCGATGCAGGGGGCCCCGTGAACCGTCATAAGGATCTGCACTTACGCGTTCTTAGTAGACGTTCGGGCATTGTTATTTTGAGCTTCCCAGCACTTCTTAAAGGCCTCCATCTGATGATCTTGCTGTCAGTAACGTATGGTATAATCTAGAGACCCGCTTAATGGGTATTAGAGGTGGGGAAGTGACCGCTGACTTACCTCTGGCACGCACTGGCGCCAGTCCTTGGTCGCAACATGGCAGTCCAGTAGTTTTGCATTGTAATCTGTAAGCACACAGATTACGTGTTAGTCAAATACAACAAGCTGATATGAAAAAAAGGAGAGGGGGTTCGTACCTGAGCAGCCAGTGTTCAAAATCCGCTGGTCCCTGAATATCTATTAGCAAGGGGTTGTTGCCATGGTACTGGGTTTGGTCTCACCATTCGTCAGGCTCGTCATCGTCGTCGTCTTGGGATGACGTCTGTTGCTTTTTAAGAGTCTCTTCTGTAGCGGAAGTCATGATCTCCAATGAGGAAGCCAGTATGAAACTGTAGGAGTGGGTTCAAAAAATCAACTGATATCGAACTGATAGTGGACAGAGAAGTCTGAATTAAAATGGGATCAAAGCCAAAGGGTTTGAAATTTATTGAGCAATTTAAACTTCCCTCTCTGCGCATTTTGATTTACTTTTGTCAATCTTTACAAGACACTTAGAATCACGATATGAACGTTTTAATTTACTCAGGCATGTCTTGTTTTTTTCTTCAAATGTTGTTTGGGGTTTTTCTATTCTTCTAACACTCACGTTCTTTAGGACCCGGCACGTCGATAGAGTCCGTCCGTCACTGCAACGACACCCTACGGCGGCTGCTAGACCCCCACTATGCAATCATCAATGTCTCTAGCCATACCCTCCGAACTGAGCCATGGGCACCACACACTGCGCTACTTGTTTTCCCCGGCGGTGCAGATCTCCCCTTTTGCCGCGAGCTTGACGGCGAGGGCAACCGGCGAATCGACCACTACATCCGCCAGCTCGGGGGCCGCTACCTTGGGTTCTGCGCCGGCGCATACTATGGCGCCAAAACTGTTGAGTTTGAAGTGGGGAGCAAGAAGATGGAGGTAAGAGGACATCGTGAGCTTGGATTTTTTAAGGGAGTTGCACGAGGATCCGTTTATCCCGGGTTTGTCTACGGGAGTGATACCTGCGCCGTTGCAGCGAATATTATCTCGTCTTTGCCGGAAAACGCCATTCAAAACGAACAAAAAGATGCTCCATTTAGCGTCTATGTGAACGGCGGCTGTCTCTTTGTAGATGCTGACGAGGACGAGGATGTAGAGGTGTTGGCGCGGTACAGCGATAAACTTGCAGTGTCTGGTACTGATCTGGCCGACAAAAGCGCGAGCACAAAAAACGTGCGGCTGTTACCTGCAGCTGCGATTTACACGCGTGCAGGCGAGGGGCAAGCAGTACTCGCCGGTATTCATCCCGAGTTCTCACCCGACCTGCTACATCTCCCGGCACCTAATACACCATATGCAGCAACTATTGCACAGCTAAAGCATGATGATGCCCAGCGCGTGGCATTTTTGAGCGGCGTGCTGCGCCGCATGGGGCTTAAGGTGAACAAACCTGATCTAGCGGGCCAGGTTTCTCCCACGCGACCGTCACGCATGGTGCTATCGGCATTATACGTAGAGCGCTTACCATACGTACTGGAAGAGCTTCTTGCATCTATTGGTGAACCATCATCGCAAACGATACTTGGAACAACAAATCAGTTTGTTCTTTCCGACGCCTCTCTTGGCAACCTATTCCAAACTGAACGAACGCGCAATAAAACCCAGATCCAGGTCGATGTCTATTACAATAAACTGCCTGAGGTCAAACACACTCCTAATTTCAACCATGAGCTGTACTACAATAGCTTACGTTCATGTTATGCTGACGGCAGGCTTGTTGAAGATCTGGGGTCATTTTTGCTTTATGGCGAAGTCGTCTCATCTACTTCGTCATTGCTGCTAGACAACTACAATCTTCTCTCGCGTCTCCCAAATGGATTTTCAGTTGTGGGTGGAATCCAGTTAGCTGGGATAGGACGTGGCAGCAACGTTTGGGTTAATCCTCCTGGCGTCCTGGCCGTATCATCTATTTTGCGCTTCCCCCGCGATAACTTTGCAATTAGCGGTACCCCCAGCACCAACATTGTTTTTGTTCAATATCTGGTAACTCTGGCCATGGTTGAGGCGGTGCGTACTTATGGTGACCTTGGCTACGGTGCCATGCCTGTGCGTATCAAATGGCCAAACGACATTTATGCTGAAGTTCCAACCGAGGAAGGTGAATTGCAGTTATTGAAAATTGGTGGTGCGCTCGTTACCAATCATGTCGTCGGAGCTGAGGACGTTGCCGTTGCTGGTATTGGCATCAATGTTGCAAACACCAGCGGCCCATCTACATCCCTAAATGCGGTGCTCGCCATTCTTAACGCGCAGCGTCGACGCTCACTTAACCTTTCCCCGCTTGAACCTTATACCACCGAAAAGCTTCTTGCGCTTTATTTTGTCATTCTTCAACGCATGCTTACCGAATTTCGCTACCAGGGGTTTAAACCCTTTGAGTTGCTTTACTATCGGCGGTGGCTACATTCTGGCAAAATGGTACAATTTTGTGACGCAAACGGAGAGCGGGTCCCTGTTTGCGTTAAGGGCATTTCGTCTATTTCGGGCATGCTTGTGGCAGAAGAGCAGATTGACGTTGACAAGGAATACGCTCCATTATTTGGCGGCAATTGGTCAAGACCAAAAAGAAAGTACGAGCTTCTGCCGGATGGTAATTCGTTTGATCTTTTTGAGGGTCTTATTAAAGTCAAGGGTGTCTAAATTTATACATGCAAGCTCGCAGCAGCAATAGTGCCAAACGCTTGAACCATTTTTTTTTAATGAACTTACGTATAGATGACAGATTACTTTCTATTTACATATTTCACGCTCTTGACCTTATCATATTACAAAAGAGACTAATACATGATTAATGCAATTTTTTTTTTTTTGAATAAAAAAACAACAACTTTTGTTACGGTAATAGATATATACCCAAGTGAACAAAAACTCATATTTGCTAGAGAAGTCTTGAAATGATTGCGAGCTATAGGTTTAAAACAGAATTCTCAGGTTGGTCCGATATGAGCCTACCCATCGCAGCAGCAATACTCGGCTGTTTTAGACTATTTAATGGTACTTGTCATTTCAAGTACAGATTGGAAGAGGAGTTTTTATGTTACACGTTGCCTATATATTTACATATTGTGGTACTTGGATAAGCATTAGTTGAATGAAAAATCAAATTCTAGTCGTGATAATTGTAAAAAAATCCTTTACAGAACCACGTTAACACTGTTTTAATAGGGTTATGATAGATGAATAAAAAAAATCTGTTTATTAGGATTATGATACAATGCAATTTTTATTGTTGAAATAAATAACCTACGTTTAGTGGTTAGCATGGGGGAGTTTTTTTATTTATTTTTATTATTATTACCAAATGCTCCATCCCTTTGCGGCGCTAGCCGGCGCAGCCGCAGTTGAAGCTTCTGAGCTGTCCTCTACCGGCGCGGGTGTAATATTGCTGTTGCTAGTGCTGGGACCAGTATTAAGGGTGTGAAGAGAGTGCCGAAGCTCCTCAATTCGCTGCAAAGCAAAGACTTCATTTGTCTTTGCAACGGCAAGTTCTACTCGCAAACTCTCACAGCATTGGTTCACGGCATCGTCACTGTCCTCGGCATCATTGTCGCCATGCTCATGTTCAGTCTTATCCAAACTCGTGAGCTCGTATTTAAGCGTCTCGATTTCCGTGGATAGCGACTCTATTTGCTCCTTAAGTGTCTGGTTTTCATACATTAACTTGCTAAGTTTGTCAACTGTAGGGGCCGTTGGAGTGGGGGGAACTGGTGTCTCTTCTTCTTTAGTTGTAGTGATTGGTGCCTTGATGGTCTCTGCGATTGAAGGCTTTGATTTATGCTCAAACGTGCTCGGAACCAGCGACGCCGTTGAGGCTGTAGCAGATGGTGGAGCAGCGGACCATTTGAACCATGTTTGAAAGGAGTAGTATGGCTGCTCAACCTTCTTTTTTCCAGTACGAAATTCCTCAGCCAGGTCGTCAAGCTTCTCGTACGTGCAAATTGTCATATCAGAAACATCGGCCATTAGCAAATCGGCATCCAAATGGTAAATGTCCCAAAGCGTACGGCCCAACATGTGCTTGAGTATCTCTTCATCAGAACTGAACTTGAGCAAAGTGGCCTGGTTCCGCTTCAACACTGCCAGCGCCACCCGCATCATGGTTGGTATTGCTCCCTCTGCAAAGGTCAAATCAAAAATTCGCACAAGCATTGCCAATGGACACGTAACGGCAAAAAACGAGAGAAACCATTGTGATGCATAGATATTATTCACCTTTAGTACTGTGAAATGTTGGTACAAATCAGGGAACTGAGCCTTAAAAAGCTCATCAAATTGGTACATGCGCACAGGTAATCCAGACATATCAGCGGTAAACATCGATCGTAAGTCGTAGTCTTCCATCAGCCGGACAAGAGCACAAAATGCATCCTTGTCTGACATGTGCAAAAGCAGCGGGCCTGTCAAAAAGGTCAGGCCCTGGCAGTAGCCCACCTGCATATCATAGGCACTATAAGCCCGCAAAACCCGGCCCAGTTTCACTTGGCCTTCACCTCCCTTTTCGCGAAAGGTTTTGATATCGGGGAATGTTCTGTTGAGATCACGGCCAATGATTTTCACAAAGGGCGTCCACTCGGTCGAGAGCGAGTCATATAGCGAGCCCAAAGTCGGTGACCCGCCTTGTGCCATTGATTTCCAGGCTAGTCCCCGCAGTGCCGGCGGGATACCGGAACGTACCATTATACTGGCAAGCCGAGGGAGCCTCTCCGCGGTCCGTTTATACTCTGCCAGCAGAGCCTGCCAAAACTGCAGCTCACCGTCGTCATACTTGATAATTTGCAGATTGGGGATATCATTAAATGGCATGGTACTGGACTCAGAAATGACCTCCTTGAGCTCGGTAATAGATAATACTATGGGCTCGGCGTCATCGAAATCTTCGCTTATGTGTTTCAGCCGCTCGGTAACCAGGCTTGTAGTTGGGGCCTCATCCTCATCTTGCAGGGCCATTCGGTCTTCGACCTTGATCAGACTGTCCCAGTCGATTTCCGTAGCCAGCGTGGCTTCTACCACGCCAGGATTGTCTTCTGTCATATTCTGTAAGTATTATTTGTGGTGGAGTCACCGGGGTGAGATCGCGAGGAAAAGAGACGGTGCTGTTGGCTTTGCGCTTGAGGTGTTGGGTGATGGAGAAAGCGAGGAGCGTTGGCGCGCGGAGAAAGCGATAAAAAGAGACAGCGCCGTATATTTCAGTCTGACCAACGTACATTACAGTCTTTAATTTCAACCAGGGATGATGTTTGTGTATCACTAAAACCCTTACCCTCTCCAACTTTTCAGTTTTTTTTTTCAGCTCCGCGGCGCCTTGTCAAGTCCTTGACGACCGACCACGTCAAGCCCTCGCCAATTAGAACCCGCCCCTTATGAACATTAGAAAAGCCACTGTTGATGACATCCTTGGGATGCAGAACTGCAATCTGCATAACCTGCCCGAAAACTACCCTTTCAAATACTATCTATACCACATTGCATCGTGGCCGCAGGCGTCCTATGTGGCCACCACAACAACCTCGTCCGGCGAGGAGCGCGTCGTCGGATACTCGCTTTCCAAGATGGAAGATGACGGCAATCGTGCGGCCAATCCCAATGACAAGAGTGATATCCCGCATGGCCATGTTACGTCGATCTCGGTGATGCGCTCGTATCGCCGCCTCGGCCTCGCGGAAAAGCTGATGCGACAGTCACTTCGCTCACTGGCCGAAATCTACGGAGCCAAGTATGTCTCGCTGCATGTGCGTGAGTCGAACGTGGCGGCCCTGCATCTTTACAGGGATAGCCTGCAGTTTGAGGTCACCGAGCTGGTCAACTCGTACTACGCTGATGGCGAGAATGCGTACGCAATGAAGAAGGACCTGTCGGTGTTCATACCAGATGATTTTTACGACGACGATGAAGATCTGCTGGCTGGCGCCACTGCTGAGGGCGTGGAGAAGCTGGCAGTGTAAAGAAAAAAAGAAAAGAAAATTGCAATGGCATGCCTTACAGCGACGACATCAAAGTAAGAATCGTAATAATGAATAGAAATGATCTTTTCCTTGACCCGACTTTTCTTTCTCCTCTCCAATGTAACAGAGGAGAACATGTCGACCAAACGCAACATTCTGGATATCTACCGGGAGCCCTCAGGGCCTATTAGGCCTCCGAAGCGGTCGGCACAGGATGCAGCCAGTAGTAGAAGTAGAGATATTTACCGTAAAGAGCATTATCTAACACATGTAGCTAGTTTCCCAAGAAGAAATCTACGAGTTTGAATCGGAGCCGTCGCTGACGGGCGCTGTCAAGCCGGTCCGGCCGTTGGCAGATACGACCAACATTAAAACCTACAACAAGAAGAAAAAGAAGCAGCTAACGCAGTCGTTCAAGCGGCGCAAAAAGGAGGAAAAGACTGAGGAACTTGCGGTGCCAGCATCGTGGGTGCAGATAAGCGACAGCTCGGACAGCAGAGAGTATGAGGAGGGTGACTTGGCAGTGATAATCGATAGCAGCGAGAACATCACTCGTCTTAGTGAAGGACCGTTCGCTACGTCTACACCGGTCAACGAAACACCACGAGAAGACCGTAGGTCATTATCAAACAACCCGATAAGCGAGGCCGTTCAAATTTTGGATCAAGTGAAAGGGGATCAGGAGGGTAGACACGGCAAGTATACCGGACTGTACATGCTAAAACAAGGCCGACCGCTGCGAGACTTGAGCGAGCATGAGTCTGTGCAAGATACAGATTCAGACGACCTGTTGCTGTAGATATCTGTGCACAAAAAGTGGCGGGTCGCGTACCGTTGCTGCTGCGGTACCCGTGTGTCCAGTGTAGCCATAGTAAAAATGAAATTTTTTGTCGTTCCAAAACCTTCCAGAAAAGTCGTCGCGCGAACTTTTAAACTTCCCTTGTTCCTTCTCTCTATCTCCTCTTTTGCACCTTAGAAAGCAGCCGCAACCACAAAACAAAATATGGACTCGGCTTCGGTTATGACAGCGCCCTCGCAACGCCACCTCTCTCTTGAGGACAGGCTGCGTGCGGTTGTTCAGCAGGAGTTTGATCTTGAAATTGCTCTTAAGCGGCAGGAGGCCCGCACCATCGACGAAGAGATTGCGAAAATCGAAAACATGCTTTACCACATCAAACTCCACTATGAGAATAATGCCAACAGTGGTGTCGTTGATAATATTGAAAGCACACCGTCGCCACAAGTGTGCTTTACGGAGGCGGGGGTGCCCGAGTTTGCTGAGTTTTATGCGCAATTTCTCATTGACCCGAACCGCAAACCACCACCGCCGCCGCCACCGCCCCAACCCAAACACATGCAGATGCGCAGGCGGCACTATAGTTTCACCAACAACTCGCCGCACGGTACAGGGTACTCTTCGAAACACTTGCGTTCTCAGTCTTTCAACAACAACGCCGAACATCCATATCGCTTGCGCACCCGACCGGAGCCGTCAGCAGCAGCTATGGCCGCTGCGAGCACGGCGCCCAAATGCCTCATTCGACGTGCCGACAACGTATTGGTAAAACTTGTGTGTCCGCGCTGTAGCCGCGACAACTTTGGTAGTCCGCAGGGGTTCATCAATCATTGCCGCATTTCGCACGGGCTTGAGCTCACGACCCATGATGCTGCGGCGTTGGAGTGTGGCGTCGAAGTGAAGGAAAGCGAGCGTACGGGTGACTATCAACAGCATGAGATTCGGCTGAAACGCCGGAAAATATCCAAGACTCGTGAGGACAAGGCAGCTACACGGGTACCGGTGACGATGCCACCACCGCGCAACGTGAAGGGTAAAACTTTACCCGGTGCGACCAAGAGTGTATCGTTTGGAAAGTTTCCTCGCATGCAATCAGATGAATCCCAGGGGATGGCCAAAAGACATCGCGCCACGTTTCTGGGCAGGATTGAGTCTTCGGATGAGGAGAATGACGAGGACGAAGCTAATGACAAGGAAGAGGAGAATGAGAAGGACAATCTAGCTGGGAGTGAAGATGAAAGCGGCAATCTGGATGGTAATAATTCTAGCTCAGTAACTGGCACAGACGATGATGATGATGAGTCGGAAAGCGAGAGCGACGAAGAACCCAGCACCTTGCAAACTGAAGCAAATCGCCGTAAAGAGCAACAGCAGCAGCAATTGCACCAATCTCACCCTAACAGTGCACCAATCCCCCGAACTGCGGCTGCCTCAAGCAGTCGTAGCACACAACGAGATCGTTTCTCCTTTACCAAAAAGAGCGACAACCTTCAAAAGTACCTGTCCCTGAGCAGATTTTTTTAGCTGAGCACAATACGTTTGCTTCAGTTTTACCCATGATGTTATGAAAGTGAAATGTGCGCTTTTCCTATATTTATTCTTTTTTTTTTTTTTTTTTTTTTTTTTTTTTTTTTTTTTTTTTTTTTTTTTTTTTTTTTTTTTTTTTTTTTTTTTTTTTTTTTTTTTTTTTTTTTTTGTTTTTATTTTTTTT
>Ga0160505_101024_pt1 | contig 13902 bp, 7 predicted proteins | sample DIDeMG_FD_108225 | JGI IMG/M metagenome (GOLD analysis project Ga0160505, IMG submission 108225) | Enriched chicken feces microbial communities from UW Madison campus, WI, USA - DID2874_E49_Stillage MG | ecosystem: Host-associated > Birds > Digestive system > Large intestine > Fecal ... | reverse complement strand
ATTATAATAAAAAACCATCAAAAATTTTTAAATTTATTTTATTTCATTATTTATAAAAAAAACAAAATAAATTTTTTTTTTTTTTTTTTCGAATATTATGTCTACTCCTCGAAATATCAATACGCCATCGGCTTCAAAATCTAGGCGTCTTTCTAATCAGAATTTGGCAGAATCTCCATTTCGTCAAGCTGCTAGAGTCCCTTCCAATGGCTCTCCTAGTACACGAATGAGCTTTTCATCAAACGGCGTCAATTCTCGCCGGTCGTCTTTCGATGTCGATAGTAATGCTAGACTATTGGCCGCCACAAATATGGATAACAATGTGGCTATTTCTGAAAGTCCATTTTCTACTAAGGGAAACACCCCGCCTGGTTCTTTTCAGCAAGCAAGCAGCATCAATGACAGTAGAGCCCCATCAGTGTATTCTATGCGAGTGGACAACCCTGACCCCGAAGTTGTTAGAGTCGTTGGTCGCCACTTAGTTCGCGACAGCGATGTTGACCCTTCACTTGCCGACAATGACGGCCAATTTGACTCCCTAAAACTTCAAGGTGGTGATATTACTCGCCAACTTTATAAATGGCAAAGAGATCACGAGACTGATTCCATTTCAAGAGGGCGGTCCAAGTCATTTGATCTTCCTCGTGAAGGTGGAGAAGATGAAGGTTTGAACATTCAAAATATTAAGGTACCCGGTGGTATGCGTCGAAGCTTCTTGTCTGCTAAAGCCCAGGCTCAGCCACAAACAGGACCGCCTACTTTTTTGACCAGAAACTTTATTGAGTTTCTTAGCATCTATGGCCACTTTGCTGGTGAGGAGTTAGAAGAAGAGGAAGAAGACGAGTATAGCGAGAATGCTGTTGAGGAGGAAGGACATCCTGATGAAAACACTGCATTGCTCGGTCCTTCTCACAAAGCCAAGCGGCCTGCTACTGGCAAAGCTACTGCCACCAAAGCTGTCCTCCTTTTACTCAAGAGTTTTGTTGGTACTGGTGTTCTCTTCCTTCCCAAGGCATATTACAATGGTGGTATTCTATTTTCTTCACTTGTTTTGATTTTTGTTTCTGCTTTATCTTATTGGTGTTTCCTGTTGCTTATTAGAGCTCGTATCTCTGTTGGTGTCAGCAGTTTCGGTGACATTGGTGGCGTTTTGTATGGTGAAGCAATGAGAAAAGTCATCTTGTTTTCTATCGTTCTCTCTCAGATTGGTTTTGCGGCTGCGTACATTGTGTTCACCTCCGAAAATCTCCAAGCTTTGATTCTGGCTTTGACAAAACAAAAGACTCTTATCAACATTGAAACGCTCATTTTCTTACAGCTTATTATTTTCCTTCCCTTGTCCATGGTTAGAAATATTGCAAAGCTCTCAGGAACGGCTCTCATTGCAGACTTTTTCATTCTTCTTGGCCTTTTGTATCTTTACTACTGGGGCGGCCTTACTATCGCCACGCACGGCATCTCCGATGTTAAACTGTTCAATCCCAAAGACTGGACTCTTTTCATTGGTACAGCAATTTTCACTTTCGAAGGTATTGGCCTTATTATTCCCATTCAGGAGTCTATGAAGAAGCCCAAGCAGTTTGGCCCTGTCTTGGCCGGTGTCATGATTGGCATCACATTAATTTTTGTTTCTATGGGCGCCCTTTGCTACGCCGCGTACGGCTCCAATGTTAAGACTGTTGTGATTCTTAATCTTCCTCAAGACAGCAAGTTTGTCAATGGCGTTCAGCTGCTCTACTCTCTTGCCATCCTTCTCAGTACTCCCTTGCAACTTTTCCCTGCTATCAGAATTTTGGAGAATGGTCTTTTTGTTCGCAGTGGTAAGCACAACCCTACTATCAAGTGGCAGAAGAATGTCTTCAGATTTGTCCTCGTTTTCTTCACTGCCCTTGTTGCATGGGGTGGCGCTGATGACCTTGACAAGTTTGTCGCTCTCATTGGCAGCTTTGCGTGTATTCCTCTTGTTTATATTTACCCTCCTTTGCTTCATTTGAAGAGTGTTGCCCAGACAAACTTGTCCAAGTTATCAGATATTTTGTTAATTGTGTTTGGTACGGGATGCATGGTGTACACTACTTTTGGAACTGTTTCTAGCTGGATCGGATCGTCTTAAACATATATTGCATTATACCATTACTATATTACTCATTACTTTGAATTTAGAACTGTCTTAGTATAAATAAATCTATTTTTTATTTTCATATTATTTCTTTCTAGTCATTACTAAATAACCTCTTTTTCTCATGTTGAAATCCCATAGCCAACAGCTTTACTCTGGAATTATTACTATGGCAGTAGCCTGCTGTCATGTGACATTTTATGGCTGTAATAATTTTGAGTTTCGCATTTTCTGACCTTCCAAGTTCCATCTTCCCCATACATCATTAAGCACCGTCACTAACGCTATACGCCTCTTTAAATCGCCAAAAAAAAATATGGCAGTACAAGCTCAATCTGAAAAAGAGAGAAAATACGATCGTCAGCTTCGTCTATGGGCCAGCTCCGGTCAAGCTCTCCTTGAGAACGCTCATGTGGCGCTAATTGGCGGTACGGCTGTTGGCAGCGAGCTTCTGAAAGACCTAATCCTGCCTAATGTTGGCAATTTCACGGTGATTGATGGAGAAGTGGTAAAGGAGGATGTGGATCTGTCAGCGAATTTTTTTGTTGAGGCTGAGAGTGTGGGGTTACCAAGAGCTTCTGTGGTTGTTGATCTGCTAGCTGAACTCAATGAAGACGTCAAGGGATTTGCAATTGAAAAAAACCTGACGCAATTGCTCGCTGAGGACGGCGGCGATATTGAGAAACAGAAAGAATTTTGGACACAATTCAGTGTAGTAATTGTTTCTGAGAGTCTACCTTCTGATCTTTTGAAGTTGTCGGATATACTCTGGGACCTTCATATCCCGCTAGTGGTCATTGATAGTTTTAGTTTCTTTGGTTCTATCTTTTTATCAGTTCCAGAGCACACTGTGGTAGAATCACATCCCATATCTCTTGTTGATCTGCGACTTGACAGTTCTTGGCCTGAGCTTGACAAGTTGGTTGCAAGCTACGATCTCGCTTCATTGGATGAGGTAGACCTCGCACATGTGCCCTACCCTGTGCTGCTATTGAAATACATGGAGGCCTGGAAGCATAATCATGATGGCAGTTCCCCAAAAACATCATCTGAAAAGCGCCAGTTTAAGGCATTTATTGACTCTATGCGTTCTGGTTCCGACCAAGAGAACTACGATGAAGCAATTGCCAACGCCTGGCACCTCTATCAGAACTCAACTGTTTCCTCGGAAATTCAATCTATCCTTGATACTCCACAGGCCCAGCAAATCACATCCAGCAGCACAAAGTTTTGGGTTCTGGTTGCTGCGCTACGCAAGTTTGTCTCCTCTGAAAACTCTCGACTCCCGCTTTCTGGTGTCCTTCCCGACATGAAAGCTGACACACTTAGTTTTTTGAAATTACAAACTGTCTATAGACAAAAGGCAGCTGCAGATAAATTTCGATTTAAAGAGCTTTTGGATGAGCTTTTGAATGGTATTGGTCGCCCCCGGGATTCTATTACAGATGATGAGATTGACACATTCTGCAAAAATAGCGCACATATCAAGGTAGTGACTGGCACCAGTCTGAGGGAGCTCTTTGTAGATGCCATTCACAGCACCAAGAAGATCGACGAAGACGAACAAGATGAACTATACCTAAACAATTCGACTGACCACTTTCACATCTACATTGCTATCCTAGCAATAAAGGGTTATGTTGAGCAATACGGCGCCCAGGCTGGTCGCAAAGCCATGGACGCTTTGGAACAAGAGCGGCTCAACACTATTGCCCTCGACTATATCAAAGCTTTTGGAGGCAGTACCGTCTACCCTCAAACATCAAAGATTCTCCGCGAAATGTGAGTTGAAATGTATCATGGCACTGACAAACTAATATTAACATTTATTTAGCTCAAGGTGTGGTTCTTATGAGCTCCACAATATTTCAGCGTTTTTAGGTGGCATTGGTTCACAGGAGGTTGTCAAGGTATGTTATCATGTTTTATTTATGTATCATTATCCTTCACTAACGCTTTCTTTTTATTATATTTAGCTGATCACACACCAATACTCGGTTCTCGACAATCTGGCCGTTTTCGATGGCATTACAAGCCAAATTCAAACCTGGAAGCTGTAGTTTATAGAGAATCTAACACTTATCTGACAATATTTTAAATGTCAATAAATTGACTTATTCCATGATGAATTCTCTAGCTTTATATTATTGTAATTTGCTTGTCCTTTTTATTTTTTTGTTTTTGTCTAGATAAGAGCTATCTGAGACTCGTCGTTATACGGAACCTAAATAACTCTCTTTCAATAGTAACTTCAAAGCCGCATATTTTTCTGAAAACAGTAATTATTTAGCCTCACCATGTCTCTTTGAAAATTTTATGTTTCCGGTAAACTAACTCCTTCATCAGGATCAGCATCATCACTGATCCCAACCCAAAAAAACCCCCATCATGTACTTTTTGGCACGGCAATGCAGAAGGTTTATAATCCCTAGTATACGTCGCACAAGCATAAGACTTTACGCCGTAAAGTCAAAGCCTTCTCCCACATCAGCGGAAGAAGAACAAGCCAAACCGGACTACACAACATGGAATAAAGAAGACCTGGTTAGCCGGATCAAGGCTCTCGAATCGTAAGGGCTTTAATTCGTATCAACCTCTTTACAGTTTTTCTAACTTTTCCTCTTTTTTAAATTTTTTTTTTACGCCAGATTAGTGCCAAATGAAACTCTAGCTGCCTACGATGCGGCGCAGGCTCCGCTGGAGCCGCGGCCACCGCACAAATACACGCGACATATTGCCATCCGGTTTGCCTACATTGGGTGGCCCTATAACGGATTAGCGGTACAGCCCAATAGCCTACCAAATGTGCGCACCGTGGAGGGCGAGATTTTGCGCGCGCTTTACAAGACCCGCATGATTGCGGCGCCCGATGCGCAGGCTTGCGCGCTCAGCCGGTGTGGCCGCACAGACAAGGGGGTCAGCGGGCTCCGCCAGGTGGTGTCACTGAACGTGCGCTCGGTGCTTGACCCAGACCAGCAAGCACAGCCGGAGTGCGACGCGCTTGAGCTTGACTACCTTCATATTCTCAACCAGGTGCTACCGCGCGATATCCGGCTCTACGAGATCTGCTTACGTCCGCCCAAGGGGTTTGATGCCCGCTTCAGCTGCGTTTACCGTCACTACAAGTACTTTTTCCGCGCGCCACCGGGCGAATCCCGTAAGCTTGACATTGAGCTTATGCGCGAGGCGGCACAGCTTTTTGTGGGATCCCATGATTTCCGCAATTTTTGCAAAGTGGATGGGTCAAAGCAGATCAGCAATTTTGAGCGCACTGTTATCTCTATTGATATCACCAGGGTGACAGATGGAGCTGGGGGTAACCACGAGCTCTATTGCCTTGATCTTAAGGGATCCGCATTTTTATGGCATCAGGTACGCTCCATGATGGCAGTGCTTTTCCTTGTCGGCCAAAAGCTAGAGCAACCGAGTCTGATAACTCGACTTTTTGACGTCAAGGGGGAGTCGGTGAGACGTCCCGTTTACGAGATGGCAGCGGACACACCACTAGTGTTGTACGACTGTGTGTACGACCCAGAAACTGTAAAATGGACATCGTTCAAAACACACCAGAGCCAGCACCGTCTTGAGGATAATATATATGACCTCTGGCACGACAACCTCATTCAGTTTCAAATGGTTGATGAGTTTGCGCGCATGGCACTCTCTTCGCTCCACGAGCCCTATGCCCCCATAACTGAAATCCATTCCAAGAAGAAGAAAAATCGCAAGTCGGACCGGCTGAGCGTTAATCTGGGAAACGGAGTGGGCAAGTATTATAATAGATACGTGCCGGTCATGAATAGAGAACGGCTGGAGACTCCGGAAGTGATTAACCAGCGCTGGCTTAACCGCAAGGGAAAGCAGGAAAAATGATGAGCCTCTTTAGATAGAAATTTTTATTTTATTGCATGTGCGGCATTGGCACTATGATTTTTCCTTATAGACGTTTATTGTATATAGTTTGTAATAATATCTTTCATGATATCACAAGTATATAATGCATTTTATCTACAAAGTAATTTTCTCCCACTTGGCTAAACGCGTAGTGGCCGAGCCTACGTTTCTGACAAGACAGTAATGACCTTTGCTAGTAGCTAGGATCGAGCCTACCGCGGACCCATTTCCTTCCATCAAGTTGTAAGTACCGGTCGTGACAAAGCCAATCAGGTGGTTGGTCGGGGGACAGACGATTTTGTCATCGGTGATTTTGTTATGCTTTTTGTGCTTGGCAATGTCAAATCCCTCGGGCAGGCGGTAGATGTGAGCCGGGGCAGACGGGGATCCTCGCTGCACAAAGTTAAGTCGAACAGGAATAATCTCAAGTTTATCAACACCCGTCTCGGTTTCAAGCTCGCTTCCAGATTTGGCCAAAACATTCTGGAACCGAACATAGCTAGGGAGGACTGGACATTCGTAGACACTCTTGTTCGATTTAAGTTTGTGGGTTGCAGGCTTGATTGCAGTTTCTTTCTCGTTGACTTGTTTCAACTCCTCAAGAATGTGTTCTGCTGTTATATCCTCTTCAATTTCAACAGCAGCGTCCGATTCCGCGTTTTTAACAACTCTAGCAAGAAACTTCCAGTCACATTTGAACGGTGATCCTTCCTCACCACGCTTCATGTCTTTGCCTTCTCTGATCTTGATTCGGCTATAGGACACACGCTTGCTTGCAGGCTTGCGAATCCAAGTATCCTTGCGCTCCTTTGAGTTCTCAAATTCAGCAGCAACACCAGCCGGGGTGCCGGGGTAATCATCTGGGAAGTAAAGCCGACCGCTTTCAAATGCAATCTGATGCTCCTGCTCAACACCGCCAATATGGACATCATTCAAATGTAGTAGCGAATGCCAAACTGGAAGAACCCAACCCCAGGGAAGCAAGACAGTCCATGAGTTATTGATGTTTTTAAATAAAATGACAGGAATTTTGGAATCATCGCTGCTAGTTTTAACAGGCTGACCGGGGCCTGCTGCCCGCTTGCGACGCTCGACGAGCTTTTGTGAACACTGACTTTTGTAAGATTCATTGAGAGTGTCAGGGGTGAAAAGCGCTGATTCCTTGACAAGCAATTGCTCGTTCTCGGGCCAGCCGGTGATCAGCTCAACAAGCTCATCCTCGCTCCGGACCTTGCGAACAGGCTGGGGAGGGTATGAAAACCGAGGATCCTTAGCATCTAGTGTCACTACCACGTTCTTAGGTAGGGACTCTGTGTTAGAAATGCTACCTAACGTTTTCCACAATTTACTGAGCTTATGATCATCGTCATCTTGAAGTTTTAAAACACTCGCCAGCGCCGGCAAACTTGCAGGACCAGTGATGTCAATTGATCCAATAGTAAACCGACAGTCATAGATTGTAAATTCCTCTTTCTCCGACTCCTTTTGTAAAAGCTGGAAAAGAGCAAAAATGGCCTTGAACATGGCGGGATGAGCTCTCACCAGAACCCGGCGTGGCGCATCATCAGATGGTCTCTTTGACCAGTAGATCAGACCTGGACCAAGGATATTACATTTTTCGTCGAACAATAATCCCTGCCAGCTTCGACCGCCAGTAGTGTATCTATCGCTTACCGCCGGAGTTTTCTCATTGTTTGTCAATTTACAAATCACTTTTTGCAGCACACCATTATTAGCCGTGGACTCCTCTAGAATTAAAGTAGAAACATATGACTTATCCCAGGCCACGGCTCCTGCTAGGTTACTAGCTCTATGAGTTGGGCGGTAGGCCTTTTGGGTCGGTTTTTTGACGACGCTAAACCCCCAGCGCGTTTCAAGGTGGGCTCTTTTGGCATGCCACACATGGGTTGGCAGCCATATCTTTTTATCCTTTTGTCGATGCTGAAATTTGGCTTTACCAGGTGGGGGGTTTGCCAGCTCGTTGACACCGGCGCGATTATAAACAATGTTGGGGTTGAGTTTTGTAATCTTGTTGCCCGCAGCGCGTTGCAGTCGGCGCTCAAGCGCAAGCTGTTTAACACGGGCGTATGCGCGCAGCTTTTTATTCTTTTTGGCCAGCGCCGGGGTCTTGTCATCAGCCATCTCGCGTTCGGCACGTTTGCGCAGACGTTTTGGAATTCGCTTTACGTTGTGACTGGCGGTACGCCGCCGAAGCACGCGTGGAAGTGACTGAAATGCACGCTGCTTGGCTGCTTGTCGTGAGTTCTGCATCGCGCGTTCCATCTGCTGAATCTCATATTTGCGTGCCGCTAGGAAGTCCGGCACGTCAAGTCGCCCGTCTCGTAATGCTGGTTCTTGGTTGTTGGCCATAATTGTGCGTGCGCTCCGCAGCTTGGCTCGCTTTGCATCACGGGGATTAGCGGAACCACCACTAAGAAAGTGTTTTCGATCCTTATTACCTTCCATTGTTGTCCAGTGAACCTGATAAATTGGTCAAAGTGGATTGGAATTATGGTTGAGGTCTGGGTGTTTATAGCCCAAGATTCTGATCTGAAATTTTTTTTTACTACATTTAATCTCCAGGGTTAGGTCAACATACATGATATCAACAGATATCTAACAATAGGAGCAGATCAAGGATTCAAGTGTTATTATATGATGATGTAGGTTGAAATATAGATTTTTCTATGGTATTTACATTTTCAGCTTGCAGAGTTTTGCAAGACAGCCCGAAAGCTGTAGATACGTAGATACACCATCCAAGACGCGCATATGTGTGAATCCAATAACCTTGATAAACTCCAGCTTTGTAGCCTCACTTAGGTCCGGCAGGAACTTTGTAACCCGGAACATGGTTGATATGATATCCACCGCACTGTAGCCCTTGTCCCATAGCTGCTTCAGACTCAGCAATGCTGCGTCAATGTCACCTTGATTGCAGGCCTTTAGGATTGCCTGCACAACAATGGGATGCGGAGAGTCAACAACCTTAAACACATTATCGCCTGAGACAAAACCAAAACCAGAGACGGTTGATTGTAAATTGTTAATCGCTTGTCTCATATCACCTTCTGCAGAAAAAATCAGCGCACTTAATCCATCGTCGCTGTACTGAACGTTTTCGAGTTTGATAATCTCGAGCAATCGCTTGAGGACCTGCTGGTCAGTGAGCTTTGAATACCGCAGGACTGCACATCGCGATTGCAGGGGCTCGATAATCTTGTTTGACAAGTTGCATGCAAATGCAAACCGAGTCGTGCCTGACGCCAGCTCCATTGTTCGCCGCAGCGCCTGTTGTGCACCTGCCGTCATACTATCCGCCTCATCCAGGATGACAATCTTCTGTCGGCCCGCTGGCAGATTTACCTTTTGCTGGGCAAACTGCTTGATCGTACCACGTACAACATCAATACCACGCTCATCAGAAGCATTTAACTCAAGAACAGCACTCTTGTAGTTTTCGCCCAGCAGCTCTCGGGCAAGACACAACACCGACGTGGTTTTACCAATACCCGGGGCACCCTAAAATCATTCTGTTAGAATCAAAACCGCAACAATAGATTTTGAAATGAACAAATTTTTGGTTTAAAATAAAGACTTACTGAGATAATAAGATGGGGCATATTGCCGTCTCTGGCAATGACTTTTAGGCGTTCAACGGTCTCCTCGTTGCCAACCACGTCGTCTAGCCTCACTGGACGATATTTCTCAACCCTGCAGGCGTTGGTTAGCCCAAGTTACAAAAAAACTGACTTTAATCTAAACAGCATTACTTACCAAGGGAGATCATTATTCTTTGCCTCTGATCGGCTGGAAGAAGGGCCTGCTGCATCCGACATTGTGGGTTTCTGTGTGTATAAATGAAAACGTTATTGGGGGTTTGAAAGAAAGTGAAAGAAAAAAAAAAGCCTAGCGAAAAACAAACAGGAAAAAAAGCGACGCGTCGTTTTTCTTCCCAAAGCAGTCAAACTAAACTACAATCATTCCTAAGCGCGAATCACAAGTAAAAGTATTTAATAAAAATAAAAACAATAATGATGATAATATATAATATATAATTCTTGATTTATATGAAGTTGGATAAATTTCAGAAGGTAAAACTAAAAATTAAAGAAAGGAAGAAAAAAAAAAAGGGTATAAAAAACAAACAAGATAAAATCAAAAAAGAAAAAAAGAAAAAAGAAAAAAGAAAAAACCTCTACTACCTGTAATAAACTTCTCCAGACCCATACTGTCCTGATTCAGAGTACTGAGAAGAGGCATCACCATACTGCTGGTACTGATTTTCGTAGTACTGTTGTTGCTGTTGCTGATGATACATATGCTGTTGTTCTTGATGGTATTGATGTTGTTGTTGGGGGTGGTGATGCTGCTGCAGATGTTGTTGTTTGTGTTGGTGTTGTTGTAAGTGCTGCTGCTGCTGCTGCTGCTGCTGATGTTGTTGTTGTTGTTGAGGCTGCTGCTGCTGCTGCTGCTGTTGATGATGATGATGTTGTTGAAGTTGCTGCTGTTGAAGTTGTTGCTGTTGAAGTTGTTGCTGCTGAAGTTGCTGTTGTTGAAGCTGTTGCTGCTGCTGATACAAAAGTGCTGGATCCATTTCCTGTTGATCTTTGTGTTGTTGTCGATTCTTTTGAAGGTCTTGCCATTGCTGCTGTTGCATCCGGTAATGAGGATCCTTTTGAATACGCTTTTGTTGCAACTCCAACTGCTTCTGTTGTTCCCGCTGCATTCTATATAAAGCCTCCTGCTGTTGCCGAATAAACCCTTGATTGATCAAGTTCAAGTAGGCATACATGAAGTTGGATAATAGAACCTGCTGGATTAAAGGACGTTTGGGGTTTCCTAACTTCAAATGTGACAGTCTGTAAATCGCTCTCTCAATATGTGGAGGGTAGCGATGATTCATCATATACAGTGACTTGTCAGAATATTGATGGGCAGGAATCTGGTAAGGAGCGCCGTAGTAAGCAGCTGCCTCAGGACTGTATGCTACCAGACCTGCTGAAATCGTAGCCGGGTTACTACCTGAAACGGAGAAAGAGTCTGCCTCTTCAGTTTCTTTTCGATCTGGCGACTTGTTCCGATTTTTCGACTTTGATCTATAGCGTCCCTTATTCTTGTTGCGTTCTCTACCTGGGGCCGGCGAGCGAGCTCTACTATTTGGAGAAGAGGATTGCTTTTCAGCACTGGAGACTGGCTTAAGCTTATCACTATCATCAGACTTTTCCTTTTGAGCCTTCAAAGTGGCAACACTTTTTTTCTTGGAAAAAAAATGCGTGAGACGTTCTTTCTTCTCCGAGATAACACCGCTAGAATTCTTTCTATTGCGTTGCTCTTCTGTAGTGTCAGAATTATCTGGGTGACTAGCCTGCACAGGGGATGAAGGAGCGCTTTCGTTGCTTTCCAACGAAGCTTTGCGGGCTTCTTCTCCAGCTTCACGATTATGTGCGTTAGGATCTCCATTTCCGTTATTAAACAACCATCCCCAAGTGCCCTTACGAGACTTGAGTTTGCTGCCGGGCGACTCGTCATCAGTAGGGTATTCGGCCGTGTTCGGAGAAATTGGGGTATGAGGATCGGGTGATATTGGTTGCAGGGTCTGGGAACTAGCTTCCTGAACTTCATTGTCTGGGGTCAACGGAGAGGTCTGTTGTATGTCTTGCGTCTGTTGGTGAATAGTTGGCTCAGTTTGGGAAGCTGGTTGATCGACAGCAGGAACCGTAGTGGTATCAAGGGGCTTGGGAGGCTCCGAAACCTCAATGGGGATAAAAGTTTGTTTTGGCTCAGGCTCCTCAATTGTAGTAATAATAGGAGGTACAACAGGTGGTTGCGTAGAGCGCTCATCCGGTACAGGGGTATTATTACTTTCATCCTCAGGCTCAGTAAAAGACTCTTTCTCCTTCGTACTATTTGATAGGGACCGCGCTAGTTTTGTAGATTCTGAATTTTGGCTTCGCTCAATAATATCACGCTTACCCCGGCGAATAGAACTTTTGTTGTAGCGAGTGACCTTAGAGCGACGTAGCGTAGACGTGGGTGAGGGTAAAATCGGTGAATCACTATCATTCGCAAGCGGAACCTGAGGATTGACAGGTGACGTGGGAGAAGATGCATCATGGGGCTCTGAGGACTGAGAGTCACTATTGCTCAACGATCTAGCGAGCTGCGCGGGATCAACAGACCAACCCTCTAACTCGCCTAAACTTTCTAACTGGTGAGACAGAGACTGAATGGTTGGATCGTGCGCTTGCTGAACGCCGATATCTGTGGAACGGCGCTTTTCTAGAACGTCGGCACCATCTGTATAACTATCCTGGTTATCAAATTGTCGTGAGAGTCTTGAGTAGCGTCGGTTTGAGCTAACAGAGGAGACTGAGCTAGACCTGCTGCGACTCGTACTCGACTCGGACTTGGACTCCTGCGACGATTGAATTTCAGCCAGCTTGTTATGCACAAATGACTTCCATTGTTGTGGTGCAATCTCTGGATGAACATGAGCGGGCACCCAAAGTAGCTGCGAAGCTTGTTTTGAGTTAATCTCAGGCCGCTGGCTATTCTGAGACATTTCGCGCCTGGCCTGAGAAAATGACGGAACCGAAGGAGCAGAAATCGATCGGGTTGGCCGTGAAGAAGAAAAATCAAATCCAGAAGAGTCCTTGGAAGTTCTGTATGAGTTGTTGCTGATCGACGACATGGAGCCAGATCTGTAAATGCCGGAGGAGTAGTTGGGTAGATCTGGGTCTAGCGCCAACGAAGCGCCAATTGAAAGACGCTTTAATGCCTGTACTGCGGACATTTCTTGAGCCATCATGGCGGCGGCAGTAGCAGAAGAGTCGGGATCAGAGTCATCGATTGAGTCTGAAAGATCTTCAATCATGTGGATACTGTTTGAATCATTGTCAGATTCTGGCTCAGGGGGAGTAGACGATGCGATGCCCACGTATGAATCAGTAAAAGTCAGCTGGTCGCTGTCATATGAAGAATTTTTGGGTCGGGTACGGGTGCGACGAGGCGGGGGAATATCTGGTGTAGAGGGATCAATTGCGGTTGCAATATATGACTCTGGATTCGACGGCTGAGCGCCGTCCTGGGCCGCATAGTAATCGTCTATTGCCGAATCGTAGTCATCGTAAGAGTTGTAGCCATTTTGATCTGATTGAGCGGCAGAAGCAGACGCGGGCTTGGGAGACGGTGACGGCGACACCGAAGGGATCGCTTGTGGGGTAGTAGTGGTTATGGTGGCGGTAGTAGTGGCTGCGGACGTTTTGGCAGACATGGGAGATGCTGAGTATTACGAGATGAAATCAAGGGGAACGAGTGACGATAGGAGGTGACCTAAAACCAGTAGATCATAAATAAGATTACGGAGATTTCCATTAGAGTTGCTGAATTCTCAAAACTAGTTGTAGTAGAGTAAACACGATAGAATAAAACGAACGTAGGGAAGCGCTAAAGAGGTTGTTGAAAGAAATGAAAGGGGAGGGAAGAAGGGAGGGAAGAGGGAGATAGTGTATTATGGTGCAAAGTATTGTCAGTTTTTTTTTTTTTTTTGTCTCAAAGGGATGGGACTTGTGGGAAGTGTTTTTTTTTTCCAGAAATTTTGAGGTTTTTTTTTAAGCAGTATGGAGTAACTCAATAATAATAACTAATCACCAAAATAACTAAAACAAACGAAGCAGACTGAACCACATATTAATGCACCCCAAAACAAAAGCGTTGGAAAATACGAACCCCACAACAGTACCGAAGCAGCGCAATAACTGTATCTTCCTTTTTTTTTTTTTTTTTTTTCTGTTTGATGGTAAATAATAATTGTATTTATAATAATATTTATATTTTTTTTAAAGTATAATTACTAATATACCATATAATAAGCACCCTTGTAAGGT
>Ga0160505_101023_pt1 | contig 13913 bp, 4 predicted proteins | sample DIDeMG_FD_108225 | JGI IMG/M metagenome (GOLD analysis project Ga0160505, IMG submission 108225) | Enriched chicken feces microbial communities from UW Madison campus, WI, USA - DID2874_E49_Stillage MG | ecosystem: Host-associated > Birds > Digestive system > Large intestine > Fecal ... | reverse complement strand
ACAATAACTAAAAGATAAATGGGGGGGTTTTTTTTTTTTTTTTTTTTTTTTTTTTTTTTTTTGTTCTCTATCTCTATTGTAAGTTTAAAATGTAATTATCATATTTTTGATTTACTATGCTTGATATTGTTTATCTATCTGTATATGAGTGGAGTATTAAATGCTCAATCCTAGGAGCTAAAGACCCGACCCAGTGATGATAATACTAATCACTCAACTTCCAAAAGCTGGTTTCCGACGACCAGATCGACGTGGAAATAGTCAGGCATGAGTTTTGGGCCCATTCTTGAGAAGTTTGTAACCAATGATGTGTTTAATACCATATTGCGTAATTACAGGCGTGTTAACTGGAATAGTTTACATGGAATGGCCTCAATACCAGCATATATACAATGGCTGACTGGTCAATCAACGGATGCCCGGCCAGATACGAATCCATGGAGCGAAGAAATCCGTACCACCTTTTTGAAAGAAGAAAGCAGGTTCTCCAATATTCATTATATACGTAGCTGGTATCTAAAAACTTTCGGGTTCTCGGTTTATATGTATAAACAATACATGGTGCAAAAAGAACTTTCAAATTATATATAAAAATTGATTTTTAAAAGATTCTTTATCATGCTTTTCTTATTCTTCTATGATACACAAACGAAACGCAAGGCTGGCTATAGCTGTGAACAACAAGAAAAAGAGAGCTGCCCCCATAAAAAATAAAGAACCCCGAAAAAGACACATTCAGTAGAAATAGGACTATATTAGTTCCTTAAAACAGACTAGCTTGAAGCTTAATTAGGCTTAACACTAAAACAAAAATAGAGTACATCAGTACATATGCATAGACATGTACTTGGAGTTTCTCTAAAACGTAAATAAAATAAGCATTATGGTGACGGCAGCTATCTAACTAACTGAGTACGGTTTTCACTTTAAAAGAAAGGGGATTACTTGCACACCTTATTGCACAGAAATGCGTTCATGTAGTAGTAGAGACTTACAAAGAGGAGTATTATGAACTTTAGTCTTTTTTTTTTTGTTCGTGTGGACCGTTCGCTCTAATCACCATAACAACAACGAAGATTTTGAAAACTCCACTAACTTGACAGTTATGTTAAGAGGACTAGAAAACTCGGATCTTATGGGTGCGTAATTTTCTGTCATGTAATTTTTCTTATAGCCAAAGAGCTTTTAGAGGGAATTTATTTACGAATGCTCGACAATAGGCAGCGATCAATGATAGAGGTAAATATAGAGTGTGTTGGTAAATGTAGTGGTGGGGTTTACAAAACTCAATACACACATGGTTACCACATGCAATACCTTACCATGTAGTGATGGAATTTACAAAACTTACTGCATGGTTAATACCTAGAAATGCTTATAACCGTAAGGGTCCCTTGGTGTCGCTATCGGGGCTTCCCAAGAATCAGTGGTAATTCCAAGGTCAGAAACGACCACTCTAACCATTCAGAATCCCGTCCAAGGGCAAATTGTTTCGGTGCATATATGGGCCTCAAGCTAACCCGGAAAAAACAATAGTGGATTTTTCTAAAGTCAGAGCATCCGGATCTCGGCTTGTCAGGAAAACAACAACTAAGTCAATACTGCACTAACGGCAGGTTTGTATGTAAAAAAAAAAAAAAAAAAGGTCGAGATTTCAGACAAAAAGAACTACATTTTGTGTTAACACAACAACGGACGACTACTGTACTATAATGAGACTTACTTACCTTAGGTAATTTTAATATGTAGGCTCATATAGAAGAGATTTTTTTCACATATGCATATTGGTGTAATTCAATGGTTTGAATTACTGTTTATGACAACTGTATTTCTAATTGCATACAACTGACAACCAAAACTGCAAAATAAAAGGGTTAGTGGCGTCAATATTGTGCTTGGTACGTGTTTTGGAATCAGCAGAGATCCTATCATGCACATAAAAAAGTCCGATGGGCCTAAATCTCTCGCTTGTTGTTTGTTCAATGCATTCCTAATGAATTACGACCTTTTTTTATTTTATATTTTATTATTATTTTTTATCTCAATATGCCTTGGTTACCACTGTTATGTAAAAATTTATACCCACAATTCTTCCATATATGTGACAAACTAGAATATTTAGGACGTATGCAAAAAAATAATTAGAAATTGATGGAAATAACAGAATTGGGAAGTGGGTTAGTCGTGACATGACAGAGCTGCTGAGATTTGAAACTTGGGAACATCCTCAGATCAACTGCAAAAAATAAGAAAACAGGTTAGGGTAATTTAAATAGAGCCATGGGTTATTAAGATTGGCTTAGTGCATGCAGCTTGCCATGTCTTGGTGTTATCATCCTGCGCCACTGCTACTGCTAGACTAGACAGTTTACGATACCATAAATAAGTCTAAAACTAGCCCTACTTCTCTATAGTAGTTAGGCCCAAGACTTAAACATTGACTGCAAAGCTACTAAAAGACGGCGGTTGTGACTGCTAAAACGGCGTAGCCCTAGCCCCTGGAACAAGAAACAAAATGAGGAGAATGAAAACAATAAAGAAATATAAGAAAAGAAGAAAGAAAAGAAGGTCCATGACTGTGTGTGGCCAGAGAATAGCAAATTGTTGTACTACCTAAAAGAATGGGATGTATTTACAAACAATGGGGAATAACCGATAGAACAAGCATGATGAAATAAGAAAAGTAAAGAACAAAAAAATAGTAGAAGTCTTTTTAAAGTAGACTGAGGCCTGCCATTTGTAATGGAGCAGAATTCATAACCCCGGTTACCGTTGGCTCTTAATAGATTTCCTGGTTTTATTCTATTAATTCTTTACAATCAGTGACATTTCATGCCTTAGTATTTTTTTAATTCAATTAGGATCCTACTTTAACATGCTATACTATATTAGAGGTTAATTACAGAGTCCCCATAGAATTGTTAGTATACACACCATCTATCTTATATTCTATCAACATGTCTGAAAGATTCATATGACCTAACCCTCAATACAAGACAGCTTTATGATATTAAGTTATCTGTTTGGACATCTATTTCCTATTCCCGTTTCCTATCATTAGCAGGCGGGGAACCTCACCGCCTAAGCTGATTAGGTGTGTGTGCACCTGACCCAACTGTTAAATAAAATTCATGAAGTACTTCGGGGCTTCTTTTAACCATAAACACATTAAGCATATGATTAAGAACCTCTTACTCGATGTTCTGTCTCTAACTAACGTATGATACTTAGGGTTGTGTAATGATAGTCTCCAGTAATCATCTTATTGGATTGTATATAGATTTATATCCAACCTTCTTCTATTTCAAAAGTCCCTCATTACATCATGTATGATAGTATATTTAGATTCAAAAGATTTGGGCTATCAACTACTGTTAAGTCTACCATGTTAGGGAATGATAGTAGAAACCGGAGAGTTGAAACATAGTACAATTGATCTTAATTGACATGAGATAAACAAAAAAGGTTGTAACTATTCAATCAGATAACAAAAAAGAAACCTACAAAATGCAAATGACGGCCTGAGGGCAGCCGCCAGGCCATCATGTTTGCCCCAAAAAGGCCTCGGAGGTATTTTAATCTGAATACAGGATCGATCTGACAGCTATGAGTCGAGAACGACTGCCTTGGCTACACCCAGACGGAAACGACGAAAAGCAACATACGAGGTGACATAGCGACGGCTAACAGGGAGCCCAATCAGTGGGCTCGGTCTGGGAGAGTAAGCCTGCATACAGTCGAGGTGGGAGAAGACTCCTTGAGATAAATAACTGTCAACTACCGATATAGGTAGAGCTATATAAAACTTGTCACGGGAGTGATACGAGGGAGACATTAAGCAACTCGGATCTCGCTCTGGTACGACACTCGGTGCTTGTAACAGAGAGGAAGTATATGCTTGTATAATCCATATTGTTCAGTACATTTAGAAAAGTAAGCAATAGTAAAAACAGATTTCATAACCATAATCATGGAAACGACGGGTGATGTGCCGAGCCCAACACAGTGCCACTTCTTGAAGCAGTTATACCAACCGACCGACAGTTCGGTCTAGTTAATAACTGAGAACTATCCGTCAAATGGTTAGAACGACATAAAAATTGAAGAGAGAGAAAAAACAGAATGGTGTGGTGGTGTGAAGGTTTGTTGTAAGAATGGACAATGGAAAGTGGTGTGTAAAGGAAAAGTAAACAAAATTGCATCTAAAAAGTGGTTACTCTTCCTGATGAAAATGCTTTGGAGCTGGTACAAAAGATGGAAGTTTCAATAAACATCAAGTACATGGCATACAGGTAGTACAACACGTATAAAAACTAATGAATTAACGCTCTTATGGTCAATGAATTGTTGTAGTAAAATGCTCAACCCAGTAAACAGTTAAGTAACTTTTTCTGTCTTCCTCGTCATGATAATTAAAGTTACAAAATCATAATTCATCAAAATATACACGTGGTGCTGTGTCTAGTGGTTAGGGCTTTCAAAATAAGGTAATTTATAACAACTAATAATAACCTAAAGTACATTAAAGTACATGTTTGATAATGATCCCCATACAAACTACAAGAAAACCCCAAAAAAGAACAAATACATGAATACTTCACAGAGATACGACACAAGAGGTCTCATTTATAAGTAAATATATATTCTGAAGGCTTTAGATAAAATGAGCAAATAGAGAAGGAAAAGAAGATACGTATAACTGTCGTAATCTGTTAGTTGGCAGTAGAGAAAGCGTTTGAATAGGGACATCAGAGACGCCTGGCTACTGCAGTGCAACGGTCACTTCCGGGAAGTGATCCAAGAGAAAGGATAAAAAAAAATAAGGATCAGACAATTTCTAGACAATGCAAAATTATAGATAGAAAAACATGTTATGCAAAAAGGCAGCTAGGCTAATCCAACAGCAGAGGATAGGCATATTGGAGTCAAAAGGTCTAGACCTGTCCCCTTTAGATATTGTACGGCGGGCGTAACAGCATTCACTTGTTCCATGGCAGAGATAGCTACTCATCAGTTCAGTTACTACTGAGTAAGGTTCTGACACCCAGGGTTTCCGACGTGACAATAAAATAATAAACTTAACGGTAGAAATAGAGAATAATGATGCGGTACTGACTCTAATGGCCTGTCCGGAGCACCCACTACAGAAAAGATCCAGAATCTAAGATTGTGTAGGCTTTATTCAGTATAACAACCTATTTCACCGAAACCAGAAGAGAAGGAAGATACCATCATCAGTCCTGTCTCTGTAACCGATAAATTGAATCTATACAATGGTTGGCCTATTCCTGCCACTTACTCTCACGCCACAGGCTTATTACCGTTTGGAGTGTTACTACCACAGTGCTCCAAGTATGTAACTTGATGAGGTGTTTTTTTCTCTCTCAGATAATTGCGCAGCATCAGGAAGATATTTCCCCATATTTTTGGAGACCATGGAATCGTGGAAAAATTAACAGTGATGCTTGACAACAGTCAGCCCGCAGCTATACATAGGTTGTACTACTAGCAAATTTTTTGTTTTTACCTTTTGGTCTGCATAGCATTTGAGGTTAGTACCTCAATACTCAACACAATGTTGCAAACTTTGTAGTAGTCGCTCTGTAGTGGTGGTATTTTACATTTAGTACCGCCAACTAATCCATTAGCTGACCGCAACGCCAGCAGCCACCTTTATTTCCTACTGACGTGCCCTATATATGTCATTTTACACTGAGGCACAATGAGAAGTAAATCTTTTTTTATTTTAAATTTTTTTGTTTCAATTACAAAATTATACGGGATGTTAATACCTGGGAGGGATTTCTCATAATCCGTGATGCAACATGAAAAGAAAAATAGAAACATTGGTGAGTATCATAGTGGACCGGTAACGTAGTAATAATAACTGTATATCTCCCACGCAAATAGGCCTCTTTGACTTCATATTTCTATACAATTTACTGGGCCCGTGTTGAAAAGACTGGCAGGTTGTAACTAAGCCCGATCTACTATGCTCGCTTTCTATGTAGACTAAAATTATTTTTTAGATGGACGACATTCTCGCTCTTTATTCTATGTTTTTCTAAAAACATTGAATTAAAGGCTATTTCGATGCTCGCTTGCATGCAAACTAGCAACTGGTACAAATGCTAGAAGTGTAACGATTCTTCGATAGCATTCAGACACCACCCAAGTAGTGGTCGTTTTAGTGCTTTTTTTCTTTCTTTCTTTTTACGCTCAGAATTTAATAAAATGACCTCTTCAGGAATGTCTCCAAGCAGGTCGACTTTTCTTTGTTGATAGAGGCGTCTATTAAAAGACTCAAAGCTTTGCAACTACAAATATACAGACCTTTTTTTTTTTTTTTAACTAGTCGTTCTGAGCTTCGCAAAGAGTTTTTTTTTAAAAAAAAATCTTTTTTCTTCCCCCCTTTGGTTTGAGTCTTTGGGATATTTTGAGTTTATTAGAAGTGCCCTCCCCAAAGTAAAAAAAAAAAACCAAAAGAAACCAGCGTGAAATTAAATATAAAAAAACAAAAAAACGACTGCTAGGTACTTTTTATAAAAGAAAAACAGAAAAACAAAAAGCTGTTAAAAAAAGAAATGTCACATTTCTTTTTCTTGAGTTCAGATTACCAACATCGCCATTATGAGTCTAAGCTACAACTGTCGTAGCCTCTTCGTCATTCAAAAATAAAATAAGGTCTGCACAACACACCCTCTCTCTGATTTCTTTTTTTTTCTTTTTTTTTACTACACTAACAAACTCTATTTTGGCCTTCTTCTCCATTGTCTTAATAGACATCACATAAAGGCCTTCAAGATATAAAATTCACTCGTAATTCCTCTTCTTTTATCACTCTCTTCTTATATATATCTCAGTCACTTTCCTCTTTTTTTATTTTATCATTCTTTTTACTTTTCTGAAAATTCATTATTTCCTTCTCAAGTCTTCGTCCGCCGTATTTATTAATTGATATTTGTTCCGATTATTTATTATTCCCAGCTATTTTCTGCCATAACCATTCCATCTTTCATACACAAATGTATGCTACAGACGATTTGAAACACAAAGCAATCCTATCTGAGGACCAGAACTCGGATGGGTTTTTCGTATTCTCACTAAAATCTCTAGATACCTTTTGCCGGCCGTTGTGTCAAGCTCACGACGCTTCCAAGATAAAGAGTGACTATATTTTTTTCAACTCAGCGGAAGCTGCTATCAGCTCGAATTTGAAGCCATGTGCTACTTGCAATCCAGATCTCCCAGTCAAAATTGACAATTCAATCATCCAACATACTGTCAACACTGTGAATGCCTCACTAAATATCGAGGCCTTTAATTCGGGGTCCCTTAGCCCATGTGCGATTGATGACGACAGGCCTGAAGGATCACTGAGCCCTGTTTTCCGACACAATCGCTCTACATCATTAACAAATCCAAACGAATTAGACGATTCAGATGATTCCAATTGGAGTTGTCCACGCAGAGCATCAACTGGTCACATTGCTTCTGCCTCTGCAACTTTGAAGGAAATCTCTTCTAAGGATCGTCATCGGGGCGAAGGCGATCATGCCCGCTTAGTGAATGAAGCCTGTATGCATATTGCGGCCGCAGCAGCAGCTGCCGCAGCACAGGCTGTAAATTCTAAGGAGGAAGATTCTACAAGAAAGAACTCAAGATCCTCAAAATACTCCTCTGCTGACAGAACAAAACAAATGTTTAAAACGCAAAGAAAGAAGCGACGAGGTGGAATTCTTGGGTTTAAGGAACTTGCAGCCAAGGCTGGTTTAAGTCCATGGCATTTCCATAGGGTGTTTCGATCGGTTACTGGCTTAACCCCCAAGGCATATGGCGATGCGTGCTGGGACACTGTTACGTCATCAATTTCCCCTTCCACTCTCATGGCCCAGAGTTTTAACAAACCCGCGGATTCCATCCCTACTGCATCATCATCATCAACGTTATCCAAAAAGAGCACTCGGGCCAAAGCCAGAGCTGCTAGAAAGGAGTCCATCAAGGAAGTTTCTAACGAAGAGAAATCTGAAGATGAGAATGAAGTCACACCCAAGCCTTCCAAGAAGGTTTCTCCTCCTCCTCAGCAGAGAAAGTTACCACTTACTCCTGAATCTATCCATACCACTCAAGAGTCTAGTTCTATTCCTTCAAAGCTGGAATCACCGCATTTGCCTAATGTTTCCAATGCATCCCCCTTGTCGCTGGATATTTACGAGGAGCATGAGGGTGAAGAGGAGAACAAGAACTTTTTTGGTACTTTGATGGATGACAACAATGGCTCCACATTTTCTTCTCATCTGATGGTGACTGACGATATTATGTCGCAGCCCGTATACTCTACGCAGTCGGCTGATTCTAATATCGCGGCGTCTACCGAGGACAATCTTATGTACAGCTGGCCTATGCCTAACTTTATTGATTCTGAAATGTTCCCCATGCAAGACGCGTGGGTGGACAGATCTTCTATCGACTCCGAATTTATGGATGATGCATTCATGCAGGACATGACTACTTCTCAAATCCAACAACTCCCGGTTGTTGAGTCTGCCCGACCCAGAGGCAGACCACAAAAGGGTAAAATGGGTTTGAATGATTCATTATTTGAAAATGACACCTTTATGAGCGGCATGCCAGATACCTGGAATAATAACTCCCCGCTGCCGTTTAATGACCCAGTTGATACTGTTGCACCTCTATATACATGATGGTAATGTTATCATTCCACTCACACCTTACGTACATAGCTATATATATTTATTAAACCTCTACTGTGGATTGTTGATATCTTTTTTGGCAATGTTTTTTATTATTATTTATTTTTGTATTTCATATTCATAACTGAAGCTGTAATTAAAACATGATGGATTTTATCATAACCTACATAGATGGACTACAAAAACTTTCTTTTTTCTTCCCGTCAGCCCAGTATCAATTACAGACATCCATTTCTATTTACCATCTAGTCATAAAATGAAAATATAATTCAACACGCTTTTAAGTCGTGAGTGGAGAGAAGAAGGAAAAAAAAAAAAAAAAAATCAGCTTGATAAAGAAATTTATTCTATGATATAATCTTGCTCCGTTAAGTGGCTTTCCAGACATGGAGCATCTCATCCCAGCCAACCGTAGCGACCCAGCCCTGCTGGCCCCACAAACTCCAGTCGGATCCAATCACAAACTCAGTGTGCTTGTTCATAACCTGCAAGAGCCCTGAGTTGTGATTGATGCGCGTCAGGTATCGGGCGCGGTCATCTGCCACGTCGCGCCATACGCGGGCAGTCATGTCGTAGCTCGTTGACAAGAGAATATCAGACGCATGTGGTGACCAGCTCACGCTTCGTACAGCGTAATTATGTCCCAGCAGCTCGTTGCTAGGCGAGGGATAAGAGACCTCGTTGGCCGTCGATGGCGGGATATGGCGAAGATCCCAAATCTTCACAGCCTTATCAACACCTGCAGTTGCAAGTACTGTTTGGCGGTACTTGTTAAAGTCAAGACCCAGCACCTCTGTGCCTGCATGTGCAAAGAAATCTTGCACAAGTGACCCTTGAGCCGGTGCTCGGATATCCCATATGCGAACATGAGAATCGGCATGGGCCGACGCAATTAGATTTGGGCTATGAGGAGAAAACTTAGCGTTATGGATGCACACAGGATTGTTATTTGGTGCCATAGGTTTCTGGTTCGCGGTCATTGGTGGGGTTGGCACTGGAGCCGGTGGAGCTGCGGCCGCGCCAACGGCGACAGGCGTATGAAGCGTTGTCATGGACTCTGGCCGGGTTGGGTTCCATACCTTGATCGTGCCATCCCATGATGCTGAACAAAAAATATCACGCTGCACCATGTTCCAGTTGACACTGAACACCTCCTTGGTGTGCTCACGGAACCGCATGATTGGAAACGCACGTCCGGCTGCCACATCAAACAACTTGATGTCGCCGTCGCCGCTGGCTGTTACCACATGGTTTTCATGCGTTTCCGACCATGCCAGATCAAAAAGTCCGTCTTGAGTGTCTAGTTCCATCTCTGGTTGAATCTGGCCCTGGTCTGTGATCCGCAGGACGTGCAGCCGCCCGTTTCCGACAAGACCAAAGTTGGCACTTGATGCTACGGCAAGCCGGTTGTCAAAAAAAGGTGAGTACTGTACGGCGTAGCCATTGAAGCCGGTCGTTCGATAAGAAAGCATACTGGTGAATTGATTTCTATAAAGTTCTATGCAAAAGTTTTAATAATGTCTGGTATAATATGTAATTGATGGCCTGATTGTTGGTTCATGTGCAAATGGTAATAGTGAAGTGGAGAAGAAGAGATGGTGCCGAAAAAGTTGGCGCTGATAATAAAGTTTTTTTAAGAGCAAAGGACCTCGGGGTATCAAAAAAAAAAAAAGCAAAATCGTGGAAAAAAAAAGAAACAAAAAAAATGAGTTATAGGTTGTGTAACCTGAGATTTGAGACTTTACTGAGTCTGTGCGGCTGAAGTTGTCATGGCAACTAGATGAGTTTCTTTTTTCAACGAATCCAAAACATAACAAGAGAATTTTTGTTTACACAGCGAATATCCATGTCTCTCGCTAACACGCATTTTAACTGTTCCTTCTTTCTTCATTAGCAACAACAATCACCAAAAGTCGCCAGCAACTATGGTCAAACGGTCCAAAAAGCACTCATATAGCAATCTCGTTCAGAATGATGACTACGCTGAAAAGCGCCGCAGAAGAAGCTCGATTCGACAGGCATCCGATAATCGACGGACCTCGCTTGCCAATGTTGCCAGAGACACATTCAGACGTCCTGGCGGCAGCACCGAATCCAGCGTCCCACTGATGGCTAACTTCGAAGAATGGATGAAACTTGTTAAAGATAACAAGATTAATCAGACCAACTCATGGAATTTTGCCCTGATTGACTACTTTCACGACATGGCGGTGCTCAAGGAAGGCGACGGAATTAACTTTCAAAAAGCGTCTTACACACTAGACGGCTGTGTTAAGATTTACACATCAAGAGTTGATTCAGTTGCCTCTGAGACTGGTAAATTGCTCAGTGGCCTTGCCGATGGTGGTAAAGAGCTCAAGAATGCGCAGAACGAGGACAACGAAAATGAAGAGGACGAAGAGGACGAAGAAGAAAAGAAGCGTAAACAAAAACGACGAAAGCAGCGTTCAGAAGCAACTCTCGCTAGCAGCTTTGATCAACTTCAAGTCAAGAATCTGGATCTGGAACTTTCGGTAGACCCCCTTTTTCGAAAAATGTGCTCTGATTTTAATGAAGGCGGTGCCAAGGGCCTACTACTCAATAGTTTGGCAATCGATAATACAGGAAGAGTTGTGTTTGATGGACAAGTGGATCAACAACCCGAAGAGGAGAATGACGACGAAAAAGAGGCCAATGATAACGGATTTTCTAATCGCCAGATCGAGTCTATTGATTTGGCGTTGATCAAGGAAGGCTTTTTTGCTGACCTCACTTCTGTTGATAATCTCTCAATATGCCCTTCACTCCCAGTGCTTCAAACAGCACTTACTGATCCAGGCGCATCAGAGTTTATGAAGGAAATTGAAAGCGGAAATTCTCATATTACTATCAACCCTGATAACGCCAATGTCAACGTCGAATTTGAAGGTGCCTTTTCAGGAGATATCGCTGATTTTGAGGATGATGAGTTCTCTGGTGATGTGGTTTTGGATAATCATAACGAACCTGAGCTAGAATTTGGTGTGCCGGATATCTCAATGCATCAGGATGACGAAGACGAGCAGCAAAGCCTTGGTCTGATTCCGGGCGGTGACGACAACCAAGACGAAAATGGTATTATCCATGATGCTGACGGCCAGGGCGCAATGACGATGCTTATGAACAATGTTGTAGGAAATCAAGATGGTGACATTATGGCTTATTTTGATGAGACCTTGAGAAAAAACTGGGCTGGCCCCGAGCACTGGCGAGTACAAAGAATCAAGAACCTACAAAATCCTAATAGCAATATGGGCTCAAATAACACAGCAAATAATGACAGCAGTACTCAAACTAACGCTGATCGAGAAGCCGGTGAAATTTCTACATCATCTGCAGAGCCCACCAAGAAGCGTGCCGACAAGCAAGCATTTTTTATTGACTTTCTGTCAGAAGAGAACGACGTCGATGAGGCGACCTTGTTTGCCGAAGGTAGTGCAAGTCTCAACATGCCCAAGACTCAGCAAAAGTCAAAGACACGCAATCTGCTTCCAGATGACGAGCATTTTTCGTCAAAAAGTCTTATTCACTTGTTTTTGAAACCAAAGGCGCAGATTTTTCGCAAGTCTAAGTCAAGTACTAAGACTGAAGAAGAATTCGCCCTTCCACTCCAGGAAAACCGTGCTGATGATGATGATATTCTAGTAGATGAAAACTTCTTTGCAGAAAATCAACAGGTAGAAGCCGAATTGCCATCCGTTGACGACAACATGGATGATGGCAACGATGCAAACATTTTTGGTGACGAGCACGGAGATGATGATAAGCTTGATGTTTCTCAGTTTAACGGAACAGCCCTAGGTGCAGGCTCTGCGAGTCAGGGCAACCTCTTGCTAGGAAACAAAAAGGCCCGACCAGAATATGTCAACTACGCCAAAACAGCCAAGAAGGTGAACATCAAGTTATTGAAGGATAATATCTGGAACGTTCTTGACATTCCTACTGACGAGAAGGATGTCAATACTATTGAACCTGTTACAGCCTCTGTAGACGACAAAACTGAAGCCGAATCTGGCCAGGATTCAGAGGCCATTGTAGAGGACAAGCAAAAAGTTGTCAAATTTACTGATATGGTCCAGGGACTACGTGACTACTACCCACCACAGCAGCTGTCTGATCTTAGTACATCGTTCTGTTTCATCAGTTTGCTACATCTTGCTAACGAGAAAGGGCTGATTATTGAAGATAACAAGGACAACACGGAGCTGACGATCCGCAAAGACTTTACTGTGTCGAATTCGGAGCTGTCAGCTTAAGCTGCTTTTTATTTTATTTTTTCATCTTATTTTTTATTTTTTATTTTTTTTTTTTTTTTTTATTTTTTTTTTTGCGACGATTGTATTTATTTTATTATCATTATTTTTTCCATGTTTTTGTTTTTCGCTAGTTTCATTAAGCTTTTTGTACAAGATTTAAAATCTGATTCTGTTGTGACTATAATGTAACGTATCCTTTACTGGCAGCTTAGTTTTGGCATGAAATGCAGTATTAATATATAATGGTGTCTCAAGTGATCAGTGATAGCTTGTCACTCTATCCTTAAGGATCCTCCATTTGCATCAAGCAAAGCGTTTCTGTCGATAATTTTGCACAATATTAACATGATTGTGTTTTCACCCTCTCGAAAAAATATTATTATTGTTAATATTATTATCATTATTTTATAATAATTACAATATCACTATCACAACATTCGAATGGACGACCAAAACAGGCTAGCAGCTGGCTATGACGGTCTACCATAAAGCAACGATCTTCAAGTTTTTCTTCACTATTGTCACCTCTTTTTGCACTTTATGTTACTATTTCAGGGCATTGTGGCTTTTATGGAGTTCATATTCCAGAAAAACTGGTACTTAATTTTAAGCGACGACTTTGGATTTCCCGCATGTAAATTTCGATAAACTCCCCTCCGTGTGCCAGATAACTTGCCATTCATTGTAACCGCTAGTTGGTAATTTACAGAATTCCGTGCCACTATTTAAAGGTTTCAATCTGCAGCAATGAGGGAAACTTAGTTGTTGGATTGTATAATTATTATTTGATTGACGCCCGATCTTTTTGCAATCAATTTAATACAGGAACCAGATTTTTGTTAATTTTTTATCTTTTTTTTTTTTTTTTTTTTTTTTTTTTTTTTAAAAAAAATTTTTTATTTTTTTTTTTTTTTTTTTTTTTTTT
>Ga0160505_101022_pt1 | contig 13926 bp, 4 predicted proteins | sample DIDeMG_FD_108225 | JGI IMG/M metagenome (GOLD analysis project Ga0160505, IMG submission 108225) | Enriched chicken feces microbial communities from UW Madison campus, WI, USA - DID2874_E49_Stillage MG | ecosystem: Host-associated > Birds > Digestive system > Large intestine > Fecal ... | reverse complement strand
TGTCAGATCGTGTCAAAGGCTTAAAGGCGGCTTACGCCGTTTCCTGCTACATTGCCCGAAAATGCGAAGATCATTAAACGTAGGGCAACAATAATTGATCAGCGGAAAGGTAAGGTCGCTTTCGCCAGAATGCCACAGTATTCGTTAGAAAGATTATTTTTTCTTGAAGAAATACTGTAGACTTGAAGTAGGTTTTGAATTTTCTCATGGCCATAAGAATTTGGTACTACTTAGGAGTTAGTTTGGCATGCATCACCCATACTGCCAATTCGCAGCCAAATCCAAACATACTGAATATGAAAAGCAGTCATTTATCGGCCAAGGAATATTAGTGAAATTCTTACTTGAATGTGAATGCCGCAGCTTGAGCATCAGCATGCAAAAGGTGGACTTCGGCCAGAATCTGAGAACTCGAGACTTGCAATATAAAAGGGCCACTCCCACCTCTGTCTAACGACAATAATGAAATTGATAGGAATAGTTGCACTATTGTCACTTGGTACTTCAGTATTTGTGGGGCTGGAAATCTCGCTGGAGATTTCCTCACTGGAGATATCACTGTTGTCTTCTACAGAAGTGGACACTTCCTCACTACTGAGTAGTCTGGACTCGATCGAGTTGGTGAGTTCTAGTCTGACTGAGCTGGGCTCAATTCTGCTGAGCAGTAGCCTGGACTTTATTGAGCTGCTGAGCAGTAGTCTGGACTTCTTTGAGCTGCTGAGCAGTCTGTGGACGGAACTGGACTCAATTCTGCTGATCAGTAGTCTGGACTTCATTGAGCTGCTGAGCAGTCTGTGGACGGAACTGGAGACAGAACTGGAGACAGAGCTGGAAACAGCTCTGGAAACAGACGTGGATGGACCTCTAGTCGATATGGAACAGGTGTACACGGAAGAAGTGGAATACGATGTTGATGTTGAGGAAATAGTGGGTTTGGCAGATGCTCCAGATCAAACGGTCAATGACTTTGAGCAGGGTGTATACATCATTCAGTTCGAAAAGGACCAACAGTCACAGTCTGACTTGTGGGAGAACTTGGAGGTGGAAGGATTCCAGTATAATATTGACGACATCGACACTGCGAGCGAAGAATTCGACTTTGTAACATTACTGGTACTGAACGAAAATGAAAATAACAGCACTAACTTGACTGTTCTGAACTTGATCGAAGCAGCCGATGGAACAGTTGGTGTGCTGAGAAATGAGTTTATCAGTAGCTACTTTTCGTTGGTACCACTTCTGGAACCCAGTTGGGACCCCCATGTTGTAACTGGTGTGAAGGCGTTGCATGAAAATGGTATCCGAGGTAATGGGGTGGTTATTGGTATCATCGACTCTGGAATCGACGCTACACACGAAGTTTTTGCTGGAAAAACCATCGACGGATGGAACTTTGTGCACCCCAATAATCCAACAAAGGACATTACTGACGCAGACGGTCATGGAACGTTTGTTGCTTCAATTATTGGTGCCAATTCCAAATCAATGGTGGGAGTGGCTCCCGACGCAACCATCAGGATGTACCGAACTGCTGACGTACCCGATGGAACACATCCACATGCAAGCATTTTGAGAGCAGCAACTCAAGCAAAGAAAGATGGCGTAGATGTGCTTTCGATTTCACTTGGATCTCCAATGTCCTCCTACAAGAACAGTTACTACGGATTGAAACTTGCAGAAATAGCTCGACAGATTCCTGTGGTTGTGTCCTCTGGAAATAATGGCCATCTAGGATTATTTCAATCTCAGAGATTCGGATCTCAAAGTTCTGTGATCTCCGTTGGTGCTGTTGAGGCGTCCAGCGTGATAATGTGGCCAATGACAATCATCTCTGGTGTAGACGAGTTATCTGTGGAGTACGTTAGGCTCACTGCGTTTAATGCAATAGGAACTTTCAATGCTGAATACGTTGATGACTTATGCAAATATCCAGGTGGCAGTCCAGGTAAAGTATTTCTTCTTGGATACGCCAGAACATGCGATAGTGCAAAACTCTATTCTTTGTATCCAAATGTTGTTGGATTTGTTTCTTTTTCTAGCATTCCCTCTTACTCAGAATCCTCAAGATACGGTGAAACCAAGACAAGTGTCAGAGATTGGTTAGTGAGTAAAGGAGGCACCTCGGGAACTTTCCAGGTGAAAGTCAACATTGATACAGCTAAGCCTGTGATGTCAAGCAGGAAGGATTCGTGGGCTGGCAAGATGTCAGATTTTTCCACTTGGGGACCAACTTACTCTGCTGATTTTTATCCGTCAATCCTGGGTCCTGGAGGTAACGTTCTTGGTGCTGGATTCAATAATCGATACAAAGTATCCAGTGGTACTTCATTCTCCGCACCTTATTTGGCAGGTGTAATTGCTTTATACTTGAGTCAGAACCCTAATGCTACTCCGGACCAGGTGAGGAAGAGACTTCTTTCTACTGCCAACTTAATGCCACATTTCAAAGACGGGAAAGTTAACACGAAATGGCGAGAACCGGTTGTACATCAGGGTGCGGGAATGGTCGATGCGTGGAAGTTCTTATACGCCAATCATGAGCTCATTTCCGATCCTCTTCTTTCATGGGGCGACACTTCTCCAGGTCATCGGAAGAGCGACGGGATTCTCCAATGGAAGAATACGGGAACGAAGACTAGAACTTACAGAGTCTACTTTGGCAATGCAAGGTCAGTGTTAGCCAAATCTACGTCTCGGGGCCCTGCTATATTCTATCCTCCAGCAAGTGATCAAACAGCAGCGGTGACAGTCAGTCACAATAGAAAGATTACCCTTAAACCAGGCCAAGTTGGTAAGTACAGATATTGGCTCACAGCTCCAGCCAATACTGCTAAAGATAGGGCATTGACATGGCAAGGATACTTTAAAATCAAAGATGATCTTGGAGAATCAATCACTGTTCCGTATATGGGAATCGAGACAAGCGTGGTATCATGGCTTCCCTTTCATGAGAAGCCAACGATGTCACCGTCGACATTTTCTATTGCTAAAAACAAATGGCCTACTTTCACCTATACTTTGGACTACGGATCAGAGTATCACAGCTTTGATCTTGTTCAGACAGACTTTCATTGGGCACAATATAAGAAAGGCAAGTGGGGTCCAGTCCATGGGCTTATTGGTCCCTTGAAAGGGAAATTAACCAGTTCTCCAGAAGGCGAAGAGATAACAGAGGACTTTTCATTTCCATATTACGAAACAATTTTTGGAAAGTTCAAATTCGAGGTCAGTGGGTTAACTTCTGGGAGAGAGATTGGGCCGGGTCAGTATAGAATTCTTATGCGGGCTCAAAAGCCACTTCAAGGCGACAAGTATTCTTGGAACTGGGATTATTATCTCACCGATATTATTAGTTATAGACAAGGGTTGGGGTTAATTGACGAGAATGAAAATCCTCCTTCTTCGTCGACTTCGACATCTTCGTCGACTACATCTGATATATCTACTGAGAGCTCCAGCACGGAAACTTCATCCAGTATTGATCAAATCAGCTCTTCAACGCCTCCAGATTCGGTGTCGCCAAGTCCAGTATCTCCAAGTCTGGAGTCTCCAACACCAAACACTCCAACACCAAACACTCCAACGCCAAACACCCCAACGCCAAACACTCCAACACCAAAGACTCCAACGCCAAACACCCCAACGCCAAACACTCCTCTCACCAAGTCTTGTACTAGTGGATGCAACGTGCCCAAGGGTACGGTGACTATTACCAGGTGTTCGGATGGTGGCTGCGAACAGTTACCTGTGACAATTGGGGAGACAAAGACAGTCGTGGTGACTGCAACGACTTGCACTAACAACGTCTGTTCGCCCCAGGTAACACTGATAGTAGAAGTCGTAGACACGACTATTATCGATGGAAAGGTGGAGATTTATACGTCACTGTCGACAATTGCTGCGCCCAAAGCTGAGATCTTAACCTCGCTGTCGACATTTGATTCTCTGACAATTGATGTTGTAAGTGCGTCCACGTTGTTCAACTCTGCTTCTAAAGCTGCTAGCCTGATTCTCATGCTTTTACTTTCGCTTCTAGTTATCTAGGAAGATTTTTGGATTTTTTCAAATTCCTTTTTGCAAAGACAAATTTTATGGCCTTTCGGTCTTTATTGTTCATTGATTATGCTTGATTGTTGCCCATTTGTTCCTAGGTAGCGACATTGAATATGCAACATTTGAAAACTTAATCTTGATAATAAAAGCCCCTACTATTTAAATACTCAAAGCATGACAAACAAGTAAAATTATTATTACAAATATAAATTCCCAGACATTTAACTACCTGTACACCTGTTGCTACTTTAGCAGCCAAACTGGTAGTTACACCCGTACACCAAAAACCGGGTAACCCCAGTTACTCGTTCGCTCACTCCCAAAAATTTTAGAACTACTAATTTGATCCACCATAGAACTATCGCCAACGTGTCGAAACTCGTATGTATGGTATCGCCAGCGTGTTTTTCTAACTGCAAACACCCCCATTCCCGAAAATCGCGGCGCAAAACGCCCAAAATTCCAACTTTTCGTCCCAGTCTTTTTGCCCCCATACTAACTCACCCAAGACGCTGAATATATTTCACTTCCAGGCTCCAGACTACTGATTAGATCTGTATCCTACATTTGTCAACCTGAGACTTGCATGGAAATCACTGCTCGCAAGCTCCATCGTCCCAATTGACCCCCATTTTTCACACCAAAAACTGGCGGAATACTAAGTGAACATTCCCATAACCGTGTCTTCGCAACCTCCCGCCAGCCCCCAGGGCCTCGAATCAGTGCCTGCTATTACTTTGAAAGAGCTTTTGTCCCAGAAACCTCTCAACCCGTCCGCAATCATCGACGCAGAAGCGAACGACGTTAAGAACAATTCAGAATACGTGGCTGTGGTCATCAACCAAATCTCGTTTCTTTTGACAAACTTAAACACCCAGAACTATCAGTCCCACTTCTCTCAGTGTCGCTACATTCTTGATACTGAAGGTGCTAGGTTCCATATCCTATACCAGATCTACTACAGAAAGTTTCTTAGCTCCTGCCTCCTTAGCTTGCCCCCAAGTTTACAGCCTAGAAACTTATTTCTCGAACTTGAATTAAAGTATCTCGAGAAGCATCCACTTCACCTAAACTTTTTCCTTGAGGAATTCGAGCCTGTGTTCAAAAAGATACCTGATTTTGGTATTTTAATCTTTACGTTTTTTCACGACGTTGGACCGCTACTTAAATTTGTCCTAGTTAGCAAATTTGGAGACCCAGAAGACGATTCAGTCCTTGATTACTTCACTTCAGCGGGAAAGATCCCAGAAATTGCGTTATCTCAAACAACTCCTGAAGACAGTTCGTGGCAATACATCCTTCTTGGAAGTATCCTTCAGTCTCCTTCATTCCCATTTTTACACAAGCTTTTAGTGATTGGTCAGTTCAACGCTTTTGATCTGAAAATCCCCCCAGTAGAGCAGTTTTTCCTTGAGGTGTTGAACATGTCTTTCAAAGATTTATTGATTGAGGTGGGCCCAGAAAACTTATTACCCGAGAAGCTCCTTACCCAAGTACTTCAGATTAGACAAGATGATGCGGACTCCAGTGTTGCCTTGATTTTAGCTGAAGTCCTCATTCCTGGCTCCCAGGGTCTCTCCACCACCAATGGTGGGGTCACTGCATTAACCTTTGTCAATAATTTACCGGAAGCAAATGCCAAAGGCGCGCAATTGCAAACGTGCTTGAAGTCTGTTGATTCCAACAATGTCTTAAATTGGTTTAATGTGTTCGCGAAGGTTCAAGAGTATTTGTTCGATGCATCGAAGCGCAACAGCCAGCCTTCAGTTGCAAGTATCACGCAACTTTTGTCATCTCTTGATTTCAAAAAAGGTCTTATTGACATCTTCTTGAGTTACGAGTGGTGGTTTGACAAAACCCTCTTGTATATGCTACAATCGATGCACACCCAACAAGGCGCATTTGATATTTTGAACCTGAAGACCCTTACTCTCTGTTACGAAGATGAGGTCAGTGTTGAACCGGAGCTTTTGAGATTTATCAACATCGCAAAACTCGAAGTTCAGGTCATGGCTAAGATCAACTCACAAAGTCCTCATCAGAACAAGATGCAATCTGAGGGCGACAAAAAACTCAATTCTTGGCTCACACAATTTTTTGATTTGCATTGCAGAGCGGAGCCCCACCATGTCATTGCTGGTGCATTGTCAATCCCTGATAAGAACGGATTTATTCTCGATCGCATTGACAGAATCTTCGCTTTTATGATGGACAGGCCACTTGTCGACTCCAATTTGGCCCAATTGGAAAAGGTACTTGAGCGTTTCAAAGAATTGGATATCCAGTTAGCAATCGCCAAGCTTGTTGAGTATTATACCAATAGAATGACTTCAGAGGCCTTGCACAAAGTAATCTTGGCCTCGGCGTCTTTTGGTTTACTCGATGACTTGCTCAAGAAGGCCAACTCCATGACGTACAACTTGTATTTGACATTTGTTATTGAGGCCACGAGTTTCGGATATGATTGCAAGTCGGTAATTGAGAACGATCTTAAGGTCACTAAGATGAAGCAAACCGTCTATTCTTCTCTTCTCGAGATTTTGGAAACAAAGACGGCTCAAGATTTTGAGCTAGGCCAACAGCTCCAACAGCAACAACAGCAAGGAACTATCGAGCTTCGCCCAAACAACAAAGCATTAAAGGTCTCGGTTGTACACTATTTGTTGGAGGTTCTCAAGGGATCCCAAGGCTTAGTTGATTCTGACCGGTTGAAAAACTTGCAGTTGTCGCTATTAACTACTTACCCACGTCTTATCAACTTTGGTACTGGACATGACGCTGCAATCTTGGCTAATGAGGAAAAGTATGCCAACGTTTTCCCAACCCAGGTTGAACAGGAAATGAAGGCTTACTATTCGAAGATGTACAACAAAGAAATGGAAATTAAGGAAATTGTTGACATGCTTGTTCGGATGAAGGTGAGTGATGTACCACACGATCAGGACGTGTTTTCATGTATGATACACCTGTTGATCGATGAGTACAGATTCTTTTCAGAGTACCCATTGACCGCATTGGCCTCTACTTCTTTGTTGTTTGGTGCTCTCTTACAGAGAGATTTGATCCAGGGTACCACTCTTACTGTCGCTCTCAATTTCATTTGGGAATCATGCAACCAACCGCAGGATTCTCACTTGTTCAAGTTTGCTGTTCAGTCTTTATACAACTTCAAATCTAGATTGCATGAGTATCCAATTTATTGCAAACATCTTTTGAAGTGCCAATCTTTGTCTGCTCATGCGAGAATGTACCAGATTGTGAAGGATGCGTCCAATGGTATTGCATGCCCTGATGCAGCACCTGCTCAATCTTCAGCTACCGAGAACGCCATCCCAGCCAAGGATGAGAACGCTGTTGTTTACAATTCGATATCAGCTGTCAGAAAGACAATTGGCTTCGTATCTCAAGAAGATCCCAGTGAAGTTGTTTCAGACAAACTCTTATTCTTTGTGAACAATATGACTGCTGACAACATGAGAGGAAAGCTTGCGGAAGTCAGTGATTCACTTGAGGAAAGGTATTTCGCTTGGTTTGCTAATTATCTAGTCACCGAGAGAGCCAAGTCGGAGCCCAACAATCATGCATTGTATTCAAGTTTGGTATTTGCATTGAACAATGCAATTTTCTACGAGTACGTCTTAAATACTACTCTTCTTGAGGTGGATCATCTTCTAAAGGTTTTCAAGGACACGTCCATGGAACGTTCAAATTTGAAAAACCTTGGTGCCTGGTTAGGAAGAATTACTTTGGCGAACGATAGACCTTTAAAGAGAGATCAGGTTGCTTTGAAGTACATGTTGGTGGAAGCTTTTGATTTCAAGACTTTGCATTTAATTATTCCATTCGTATGTAAGATCTTGGATCAGGCAAGCCATTCGAAGGTGTTCAGACCCCCAAATCCATGGGTTCTTGGTATCATCAAGGTCTTAGTTGAGCTCTATGAGTGTGCGGACTTGAAGTTGAACTTGAAGTTTGAGATTGAAGTTTTGTTGAATTCCTTTGACATGACAGTCAAGGATGTGGAGGCTTCTACCCTTGTACGTTCTCATAATCCAAAACCAGAGGCATTGGCTGCCATGTTTGGTATCAGGTCGGAGCCTAATATGCTCCAGGGTGATATGACGAAGATGCCATTTGAGAATCCTGATCACAACTTACAAATGCAACAACACTTGCAACAACAAGCCGCTTTGATGCAACAGCAGCAACAACAGCAGCAGGTTTTGCAACAACAATCTCAGCAGCACCTGCTCAAGCAACAGGGTAGACAAATGGAGGATAGAGCCGTTCCACCTGGCAGCAACCAATTGGATGCTTCGTTCAGAAACTTGTCGGGAAATACTGTTTTTACCCAGAACCCAAATTTGAGACGTGCTTTCCAAGCCTCCCTAGCTCGTGCTGTTAGAGAATGTGCGGTCCCAATCTTGAGTCGTGTCTCCGAGGCTGTTTTGACAACTACTGAGGCATTGGTGAAGAAGGATTTTGCTACGGAAGCTGATGTGACTAAGTTTAGAAACAGCTACCAGATCATGGCTCAGCAGCTAGCTCATGCTATGGTCGTCTGCAGTGGTAGAAAGATATTGACTGAAACAATTGAAGCTACCATGCTCCAATTGTTGGGCAATCAAGTCAATCTCAATGAGATGCCATTGGCTGAATTGAATCTTGCAATTCAATCAAACGTGGATCTATGTGTTGAAATTATTGAGAAATTGGCAGCAAGCAATATCAGTGAATTGATTGATGAACGTATGCACCCTCAAATCCTTGCTCGTGAGCGCAATCCGGCTGGAAAGCCATTTGTGGAGAACGGCACTTCTGAGTATTCTTTGCAGTTGCCACCTCCGCTCGGATTACAACCAGATGGCCTTAGGGATTCTCAGTACAGCATATATACTGACTTCGGAACCAATGCCTTCATTATTCGTGCTGATCAAGCCCAGCAGCAACAATCTCAACAGACCCAGCAGCAACAGCAAACTCTACCACCTCAACCTGAGAGAGCGGGTCAGCAGCAAGCATTACAGAATCCATTGACTCAACAGGGTCAAGCTGTGCGTGCTGCTCCTCAGCTTCAGCAAGATGGTCTTGTTGCTGGTCAATTGACTCCTCAACAACCAGTTGCTTCTTTACAGCAAGACGATTTTGCCTCAATGGATCAGCTTTTCAATATAATTACTCAGATGTGCGAGAAATCTATTCAAATGTTATCTGGTGTTAAGGAAACAAGCTTGAGTGAACTTGGCGCTGACCATCCGATCTTACAAGCCCTCACACAAGCTTTGACTCTTTGCCAGAACAACGCTTTGAAGCACCCAGAGTTGTTGTTGAAGGTTGCACAATATGCAGTGAACTGCTTGTTCACTCAAGTTCACGAGAACCCAATGAGCAATGAAATTTATGTTGTTATCTTGGACAAGTTGTGTGAGTATTCCCCTTCAACAGCAAAGGACGTTACTTGGTGGATGGTCCATTCTGTTGACCAAAGAAAATTCAATATGCCAGTTATTTTCTCCTTATTGAAAGTCCAATTGGTTTCTGCACTAAAGCTTGATAGCTCAATTGGAAAGCTTATTGCTGAATCCAGTAACCCGTCCATTGTGAAGTTTGCATCTAGTTTGTTGTTGAATGTTTTCAGTTCTGACTCAATTAGGCCAATTGCTTTGAGATCTGAATTCGCTTGTACAATTGAGGCATTACATGCGTACGTTCCAGGAGACTCCGAGGAACACCGTGCAAGTTCTCTTGCTCGTGATGAGTTATTCACTTTACTTCTTGAATCAAAGCACCCTGCCGTAATTAGTGAAACCGGGTCTCCTGGGGCTTATATTCAAATGGGATACGTGTTCACCGAATGGGTCAAGCTTTTGGGACATGGAGAAGATATCGCAGGGTTACAAAATGCGTTCATAGAGGGTCTATTCAAGAACGGTATCCTCACTGAACCAGAGAAGTTCGAGCTTTTCTTTAAGGCCGCCCTTGAAATCTCCACTGCAGCCTTCGCTACCGAACATGAGATCAGAAGTCGCACTCAGAGGGAAACTTATCTCACGGTTGACTGTCTTGCCCTCCTTATTGTCAAAATCATCTTGCGCTTTAGCAAGAGTCATATTGATGATGCTATCGAGTATCTTAAGAACATCATGAGTATTGTACTTCTTGTGATGACCAACGAGCACGAGGTATCAAAAACCACTTGGAATGAAAGAGCATACTTCAAACTCTTCTCCTCCATTTTCTGCGGTTGGTGTGATGCTTCCGTGTTCGATGGAGATTCAACGAAGCATTTGGACTCTCAATTCTTTATAACTATGGGAGAGATATTGTATTCCCTTCAACCTATCGTTTACCCTGGCTTCACATTCGCATGGATCTCTTTGATTTCACACCGTATGTTTTTGCCTAAGGTTCTAGGTTTGTCCAATCATGAAGGATACGGTGTTGCTGTAAAACTCTTGACAGCACTTTTAAAGTTCCAGAACATCTACTCGAAGGACGAAGTTGTTCATCACGATGTCATCAATGTCATATTTAAAGCCATCAACCGTCTCTTCACAGCATTGGCGCATGATGAACCAGAATTTCTAGTCGCATGTCATTACCAGCTAGTTTCTGCGGTTCCTCCTAGTTACATACAACTTGGAAACATCATCTTGTCTGCAACTCCTAAATCAGTTGCCGTAGTGGATCAATTCTCTTCCAAGCTTCTGGTGGACTCGATCCCAAACTCGGACACTGCTCCGGAGGTTTATTATGCACCAATGGATGATTTGAGTAAGGTCGGGTTGAAGAAGCCTACGGAGAACTTCTTGCGGATTCCAGCACCGGCATTGATGCGCTCGATATATGGTGGAACAAAGCTCAATCACCCCAAAGAGTTGACAGAGTTTGGATTCGATGTCGTTAGTTTCAATGTGAAGCTCATCAACGCTTTGATCTTGCATATTGGAATGTCGGCAGTTGAGGATCGAGTGCCAGCTAACAGCAAACTGTTCAACGTCAAGTCGTCCCAGGCATCATTGGTTATTGATCTTTTGAACCAAGGTACTACAGAGTTTAGATACCACGTCGTTGCAGCAATTGCTAACCAATTGCGTTATCCAAATAGCCATACGCAATGGTTTATTAGCCTTGCATTGCATCTTTTTGGCACTGAAAGCATCTGGCAAACTGTTGAAGTGCACACAGAGATCCAGGAGCTCATGACTCGTGTGTTGCTCGAGAGACAGCTTGTCAACCGGCCACATCCATGGGGCTTGTCATTGGTGTTGGCCGAGATTTTGAGAAACAGCCAATACAAGTTCCACTCCTTGCCATTTGTCAAGTCGGCCACCCCAGAAATGAAGATTTTGTTTGAGGCATTGTCCAGAAACATAAAAGCATGACGATGGAAAGCAAATCCAAAGCGAAGCTCGGATTGACTTGTTATGTCAATTTTGTCAAGCACGTCATTCCTGCCTGTGCAGATGTGCTGCGTCTACTCTACAGCTACGGCTGTGTGTATATTATTTGTAATATAGATTTGTCATAGTGGAAGCTCGTAGTGCACACGACAAGATAGAGGTGAGCATTATTATCACCACCCAAAAACCACGTCACTACACAATTCAAACATGTCCAGAGTCAAAAGAATCGCCAAGGAACTCGAGGAGTGTCGTCAGGACACCCACTCGGGAGTTTCGCTTGTTTTGGTCAACGAAAGTGACTTGACCCACTTGACCGGATACTTCAAAGGACCTCCAGGCACCCCATATGAGAATGGTGTTTTCAAGGTGGATATTAACATCCCCAACGAGTACCCATTCAAACCTCCAGCCATGAAATTCTTGACCAAGGTGTACCACCCCAACATTTCTTCGGTAACTGGAGCCATTTGCTTGGATATCTTGAAAGATGCATGGACTCCAATCTTGACATTGAAATCGTCGTTGCAGTCGTTACAGTCGTTGCTACAGTCACCAGAGCCCAATGACCCTCAAGACGCAGAGGTTGCAAAACATTACATTACTGACAAGGCCGGATATGAAGAGACAGCTGCTTACTGGACCAAGGTTTATGCGGCAGATGAGACACAAGGGAACAAAGCGCCAGTTAGCGACTCTGCGTTGTATGGCATTGACGATGAGATTGTATGTCAGTTTGAGAACATGGGATTCCCCAGAAGCACTGCCATTGACGTTTTGAGAAGAATGGGCATCAAGTCGTTCAACGGAGCCAACAAGACGGAGTTGGAAAACAAGATCTTGGAGGAGTTGTTGAAGGAGTCCAGTTAGAATTTCGGAATGTATATTGTTGGAAAGATTAGTAGAATAGGGTGTAGAATGTTGAAGGTGTGTATTTGATCTCTTCATCATTCAATATTCAATTTTCAATGTTCAATTATTAATGTTTAATATTCAATCTCCTAAATACTACTTTGGAAATCTACAACTTCTTTCTTTCTCTCTTTGTTTCTTTAATCATTTCTCTTTCTTTTTCTAGGAATGTTTGTAACTCTTTGGATGCCAATTCATGTTATCCACTCCTCAATCACCAATTAGTCTACTTTCAATTCGCACCTTCACCTTGTCACCACCTCTAATAATAATCAACATCGCAAGCTCCATAAGGACTCCCAATGAAAACCCTCAAAGTCTAAAATTTCCCCCTAAATTACCACTATGACCCTAAAAAGTCCCTCAACTTCGATATTTTTCCTCCAGTTTCACCATCGACTCCCACTTCCCTCCCACTTCTCTGCACTCCTGGTAAATTTTCACTTGCTCACAAATCACCATTTATAATTTCACTGCTGCCACTGCATCTGCACGTGCTATGACTCAACCTGAATCCTCCGTCCCAGCTGCTGCTGCTGGAAAGATCGAACTGTCCGACGACAAGTTGTCTATCGAGTCCATCGGCTGGTTGTTCATCGATAAGTACTACACTACCTACACGAGCGACATTACCAAACTCTTTGCCTTCTACGACAAGCATGCTTCGCTTCTCCATGATGAGTTCCCAGATGTGGCTGCTGAAGTCACTGGCTCGTCCGCCGATGGTGCTTCGTCGATCAAAACTGTCAACCTGGCAACTGGCACCGAAGCTATCAAAAAGCATTTTGCTGCCCAGAGCCTTGTCACCGAGACAAACAAGATCGTGGTAGAAAGAGCAGACTTCCAGAAATCGGTCAGTGACAGTATCTTGATTGTGGTATGTGGATCATGGAAGAGAGGCTCCTGTCAGCTTTTGCAATTTGTTCAGACCTTTGTGTTGAAGGCCAAGGATAAGACTGTGTATGATGTTAGCAACGACTTGTTGAAGTTTGTGGATTTATCTGAGCAATTCAGCCAGCAGGAAGTCCGTGCTGTGGATGCTAACGGGCATGCTGAGGAGAAGGTGGGGGAGACAGAAAAGGAAAAGGTTGAAAAGGTTGAAAAGGTTGAAAAGGTTGACAAGGTTGAAAAAATTGAGAAGCTTGAAAAGGATGAAAAGGTTGCCAAAGTTGAGAAGATCACCGAAAAGCCTGTAAAGGTTGAGAAATCTGAGGAAAAGGTTGAGAAGACAGAAAAGACTGAGAAGGCCGATAAGCCTGAAAAGGTTGACAAAACCAACAAGGTTCAAGAGCCTGCTGAAAAGTCTGAGAACCAAGATAAGCCGGAGACTGAGTCTGGAGAATCTGCAAACGAAGCGAAGGAGCCAGAGACGGAGCAGAAGAAGGAAGAAAAGCCATTTTCTCTGTCGCCAGCAGTTAAGCCCACTTGGGCTAATTTGGCTGCCATCGAGCCCAAGGTCCCAAAGGCCACATCTCAGTCTCCAAAAGCCACACCTGTAGCTGCTAAAAAGTCCACACCACCTGCCACTCAGGTTGCTCCAACAGTTCCAGCCAATGGC
>Ga0160505_101021_pt1 | contig 13934 bp, 8 predicted proteins | sample DIDeMG_FD_108225 | JGI IMG/M metagenome (GOLD analysis project Ga0160505, IMG submission 108225) | Enriched chicken feces microbial communities from UW Madison campus, WI, USA - DID2874_E49_Stillage MG | ecosystem: Host-associated > Birds > Digestive system > Large intestine > Fecal ... | reverse complement strand
CAGCACCAGCACCAGCACCAGCACCAGCACCGGTGTTCTGTTGTGCGGACTCTCCAACAGCAACGCTGTCGGCAGGCGTAGCTGAGGCAGCTTGCTTGGCCTCCACTGCTGGAGGAGTAGGCGCCGTCTCGAGCGACAGGTCATTTGTGTTGATGGCTCTCACCAAACCGTAGAAGGCCTCCTCTACATTAATTCTTTGCTTAGCGGAAGTCTCCAAGAAGGGACAGCCCAAAGACTTGGCAAAAGCAGCACCCTCCTCGAAACTCACCTGTCTTTCGATCTCCAAGTCGGACTTGTTGCCGACCACCAAAACTGGAACATTATCCACATCCTTGACTCTTTGGATTTGCTCGTAGAAAACCTGCAACTCCTCCAACGACGTTCTCGAGTTGATGGCATACACAAGTAAGAAACCCTCACCCGTGCGCATATACTGTTCACGCATTGCCAGATATTCCTCTTGGCCTGCGGTGTCCAAGATGTCCAACATCACCTGTTCATTGTCGACAGAACATTGCTTTCTGTACGAGTCTTCAATTGTTGGGTCATATTCATCAACAAAGTGGGATTGGATCAATTGGATAGTGAGGGCAGACTTACCCACACCACCGCCTCCAACGACGACAAGTTTGTATTCTTTCAACATGGGCCCGTTGATGTTAACTTTTGTTGAAATTTATGGGTGGAAGTCTTTTAGTGAAGACGAATTCGGCGGGGTACGGGTGTGCGGCCCAAGTCCGGGGCTCGTAGTCCGTCAGTGAAAATTGGCCAGCCACCCTGCAAGCAGCGTTATGTCAAGAGTCGAACGACGCCTTTAGCTATTTGCCGATAGAAGAAGGCGTTGAGGTGCCGCAAGACTAAATCACCGAGATTGTTTTCACATGGAATGGCAAATGCCACATGTTCAAGCCCCCTATTTTTTACTATGATCTTCAATCTTTTTTGCTCTCTGAGGAAAGAACCTTCGCTAGAAAAAGATAAAGCCGCGAGCAAGTACGGTATATACCATGCAACCAGTGACATTTTGTCCTGTTCGAGTTGAGAACCAAAAAAATATTGAGTCGCCGGCTAAAACCAAAACAGATGCGTATTATGGATGGGACGTTGCATTGGAAACGCTTCCATAAGATACGATAGCGCTTGGCGCAACTCTAGTAGATTGGAGACACACCTCGACCACGTTTTGCTTTTTGTGGCAGCCCAAATTCACTTAGATTTGGAATTGTAAAAGCGCCAAGTGCCCCATGGGGAGCGAGTTTGAACGCGAGGAGCTGTGCCACTTCGTCGCAAGGCTGTATTTGGAGCTCTTGTCGCCAATTTTGACAGGAGATCGTATCTGCGTGAAGGATAGTGATTCCATGTACCGATCAATCGACAACCTTTTCCGCATGGCCCACAACTGCATATAATAAGCAATATCCCGCGACCTGGCACGAGGCACAATTTGGCATTAAACTCACGAACTGTAAAACCCGTAAACCAGCATGCTTCAAATTATCAAGTTATCATAAGATCTTGGAGGCCGAGATAAAAATGTCGTGGAAGAGGTTGAAATTGAAGAGGAAATCTGCTCGCTAATCCTGTACTATCATGTAATACTCATTTAGTTCGAAAAGATCAACCATCAGGAAAAAATCTGGGCAATCATGTATATCCAAAACAATACGCATTAGATGCACGTGCCTGTATAGACGGGCTTCCAGACTTGATGCCGCTTTTCCAGTAGTAAGTGATGCCATCAACACAACGAGAAAGAAGTGGTGATAAGTCAAGCGAAGGAACAATCAGAAGAAGAATTGTAAGCGCCACGAGCAAAGCCCAAAACAAACTTGATATTGTTGGGTTAGCCGATGCATTGACATTCTCAACTGCAACAATAAGCGTGATATAACAAGTCTAAGGTGAAATACATCGCGATGCCCTCTAGTCCGATTATGAAATCCCAATCGGTCCAATCCGGTAGGATTTTCAATGTGACTCACTGATGACTGTACTTTTGACTGAAGTCCCTTTCCACAATTGATAAAAAGACCAATTGATGCATTCCAAGTCCCTAATCTTATTCTCAACTATAATCATCCATGAATTTAGAACTTCTAGAACCTCAAGACTCATTTTCTCAAATAAGGATCACAATCGCTTGCATTCCGTTGATTTATCATATCAAAAGCGCCTCTTCACAAACCATTATAAGACCGCTTATTTCTCACTTATTGGTGACTTCTCGGACCTAATTGAATCTTTCAACCAATGCTTTAGATTAAACCCTCTTTGCCTTTTTCATCTTCACCAAACAGTCGTCACAATACCACTTACCCTTGGGTGGGTTCTTGAACCCAATACATGGCAAATGGAACCATTCTCTCTTACAAGAATCTCCATCACATCCAACCATCTCACCAAACGAAACCTGGTTACAGTAACAGTAGGTAGGTTCACCCAGACCCGAAGGTCTGTCCACACGCACCAGACCAGGCTCGTCCTCACGTTCTTTCTTGGGTTTTGTAGCCAGACGTTTCTTATCACCTGGAGGCGGAACCAGTGCCCGTTCATCATCACGCCGTCTCTTGCGGTTACCAAGTCCGCCTGGCATCCCCTCAAGTGGAGTGGTCTCCCTTGGTTTTCTCTTCTTGCCAGCATCCTCGTCGTCGGTGTCCTTGTTGGATTTCCTTGCAGCCAACGCCTCCCGGCGGCTCTCAGACCGCTGCAGCTGCGCCAGCTTGCTTGAATCAGTAGTTGCCGACGGATCCATCACAATGGCCCGGTGGTTCAACGTACCTATCCGGATCAGCTCAGGAATCTCGTTATTGGATGTGATGAGCTTGTAGTCGTTGTTGATACGGTACAAGTGTTTGGACAACACGTCCGCAGCCACAGATGTTACATGCATCTTCTCCTCCAAGCAAGGGATGACCTCGTGGATATGCTTCCTGATTTTGGACAATCTGGCGATTTTGTCCAGTTTGGATGGTTTGTTGTCTGGATGGTGCAAATCCTCAATGTACGACGCAATGTTACGGTTGATCACAGGGACGGTATTGATGCATTTGGCATCGATCTCCTTGAGGAGCGTGAAGTACTTCACCAAGTCCATAGGCATGGCTTCAAAAGCATCCAGAATATCGTTTAATCCAGGTAAAAGTTCGTTGGGGGAGGTGACAGTAGTTGCCTTCTGGCGGTACTGCATGAAGTACTGGTTGGGCTGATCAGCCTTGAGTCTGTTAACGAGTCTCTGGGACTTTTGGCGTGCGGGAGGTAGAGTATGCATAGTTGGAGATAAAGAAGGTAGCGATGGAGAGTTAAGTAGGTGAGGGTGTGCGAAACTCAAGAAGTTTCTGAGTGTGTATGGCTTAAACAGAGTACCGAATGAATGGAACGCAGTATATTCATATCTACAGTCCCATAAATAAAAAACGGAACCATGAAGTTACAGAGGATTGCAAATTATTGGGGAACAAGACAGGTAGAAAAGAAATTTGCGGGCAGGTAAGTTTGGCTCGGATGGATCAATTCAATGACCAATGATGGGTCTGTGGAGCTTAGTAGATAGGGAGGTCAACTACTTCAGGGAGACAATTACCTGGACATTGATGGTGAGAAATTGCTATCTTGAATTGTAAATTCCCACTATGTTTTCGGGATTGATTAGGCTTAGCAGGAGAATTGAATATTCATAGTACTTAGAGCATTACTTTTCCATAGATTTTGTTGGCGAGTCCCAAAAATACTGGTGGACTAGATGAAGCTATGATTAGGGAATTTTCGGAAATGTTGATTTTTAGCCGAGTTCAAGATATCAAATTTTCTTCAATAGGCATTATATCACATAGCCGAAGTTCATTAACGCTTTATAATGAAGAATGAATATAGATCCATGCCGTAGTGACGGGGATAATAGTGATGTTTCATGGATGTGTCCCACAAAGGGCCAATAAACCGTTTGAAAGATACCATTGGAAGTAGACTGAAGTGGTGCTCATGTTTTATTTTAATTTTCATCTCAAAATTTGAGTGGAATGATACAAGATTTGGCTTCCAAAGGTCATACATGGCAAAATTCACTTCCATCAACTGTGAAATTGTCTCATAAATTCAAGCACAACGTAATGGAAACTTACTCTCTAGTGTCTTACATTTTAAGAATGGATTCTCTCCAAAAGAAGTATAGAGAAGCAAAAATGAGGAAGATACTGGAACCCTTCGAAAGCTGATATAAATCAACAACGGAATAATTTTAAGAATAGTATGGGCCTGTGAGCGAACACGTAAAGTTACTGAAACTAATGTTGCACCGAAACACTCAATCTTTCACCAGTTCAATCGTACCAAAGAGCATATATAATTGCAATAATACGATGTATACTTCCAAAAGTGAAAGGCATCCTCATGAAATATCCTGAATTGCTCGTCCTTATAGATATGGCTAAGACAAATTGAGTGCTCAACAAAAAACTTCGCTACGGCTCATTATTCATGGGGATCGATTTTCAAAAGTGACATTTCCAATAAACAAAATGTCTAATGATTGGCTACCGACCAAAAAACCATGTTGTTCTGGTATCAACAACATCATTAACAAGTGCTTCGTAACATTCTTCGATCATTAAATACTCACTCAGAAAAGACATAACCAATAAATTTTTTACAAAAATCCAGAGCGTACACAATGAATCCTGGAATTCAACGCGTAATTAGTTATAACCGAATTGCAACTATCGTCGACATTTCGTGAAATATAAACATATTGCCAATGGTTTCAGCCACACTTCGCAACACACATACTTGGAAGCCATATACATGGAACTTGATTCTCAATACAAAAACAACTTCACTTTTCCTAAAATATTCGCAATATCTAATTAATTAATCATCATTAATGCACTAATATACTCCTTTAATTTCTATTGCTTTTAACCTTTGGTTGTCCAGTTGACCATACGGCCATGGCCATCATTTTGCACCCAATTTTAGTCTATCCACACTCCACTGAAATCACGTTCAATACAATATGCCGCTTTTCCGACCAATGACCTCCACAAGAAATGAAACTATATCAATTTCAAAATAATAAAAAAAAGAAACATCAACCTGTTTCTAACTCACATCATCTCTCGTTTCCAGTTTCCCTTCATAGTTTCACAGCTTCTCTTTCTCTCACCTCTGCCTGGCCTTCACTTACCCTATGCACAATGTTCCTAACTTCGCTTCACACTTGCCTCCATTGCAACATTTTTTCCACAATCAGCACCTTACCCCAAAATCCCCCAATTGTTACATCCGATGCCCCCAAACACTCCCAAATAGCCATTTTCTAACCGTTCCTTCCACGTGACTGTGGCAGCCTCTCTCTTACCCCATACTCTTCATGGTAGCTATTGCAATATGTCACGTGCCGTTAGACACCTTCGGCTCCAACTTCACCATCGTCAGCACGGCTTCTTTGCCTAGTTGCTCGGGTAAAGGCTGCTAGTTCCACACTGGCAATTCATCTGAAGCTGGTGTTTGGTTTACTTTTTCTAATAAAAACCTTGACCTACTATCTTGTCAATTTCAAGGTCGCCTTTTGCTTGTCGTGCCCCACTTACTGCCCCACCATTGGTATCAATTGACAAGCCATTCGAGGTTCAAACCTACTGATATATTCATATAAACACCGACTACGAGTCCTTAGACCGACGGTGAGTTTCTGGCACTTTCCCGTTGCATACACGTTCGGGACACCTGCGCAATCCTCCGACGCCACAGTTTGATCTGACTTATTATCGTGGCATCTTGACCAAATTGACGTGCTTCATTCACATTTTGGAGATATTAAACTAGACTTTCTTGTGTTCTTTCGCCTCTTTGTGTGATTGAAACGATTCTAGCTGAGTTCTGGTTTTTTTTTCTTGTTGACTGCCATAACTGCTTTGAACTTCTGGACTGATTTAACTTCTTGGACTCCTTGAGACTTCAGACCCAACCTGAATTGACAACATCGTCATTGTTTTGACCATTGAATATTAGCTGTCTATATATTCCTTTTGAATTGTTGGATTTTTCGATAGGATTAGTGAATAGACCAAGGTCACAGTATTCTAGCATTCAGCAAGTGATATTTACTATAAAATTCCCAGCAATCTGAAAACACTGTTGAACTGGCACTCTATCGATTTGGAAACATCTATTATTATTAACATAATCGATAATATAACTATTCAACGGTTTTTTCCCCCGTCTTCAGGATTCAATTTCCCATAACTCCAAGCTCGTCCTATTTTTCCATCTCACTTCCATGAGTTTTTCAATGTTTGGTGGTGACTCGCCTCCTCGAGGGGCCAAGCTGCCTTCCTTTAATTATCTACAGCGAAATCTGCCTGTGTTCATTGAACAAAACGTCAGCTACACTCGCTCGGGCCAGCAGGCTGGTCCCAGACCCGAAAAACCGCAGCATGGACTGTCGTCTGGGCTCCATATCTCACACGAACGGCCCGGCAATGATTCTCGATCGGCAAGCTCAAGTGGCCAGAACGGACCAAGAAATCAAAATAGCCAGAATAGCCAGAACGGGCAGAATGGTCAGAGCGGCCCAAATATCCCTACTGGATCAAACGAACCCGAGGTCCCGCAAACAGAAGAGGATGCCCGATTTCTTCGATTGGCTCACGATGCTCTCGTAGCTACTTCAAAAGAGTCCAATCTCATAGTGGACCCGACTATCCAGGATTTATTGCAACGTCTTCAGTATGCACTGTCCCCTCACGGTAACCCAATCAAACGTCTGGATAGCATTCGGGCAAATGAAAATGGCCAGTTGATGATCCAGAGCTTCTACAATGGATTTCCCAACTTGAGCAACGACATCTTTACGGGGTCCAACAATCCCTCCAACACAGAAAATCCCGGTTGGAATTTCCTCATTGACAAAAAATCGCCAGCTGCATCGGTGAGTCCAGAACCAGTGGACTCTTCTGGAGAGCTGACTGGAAGACTCAAGGAAGAGCGCAAGTTCCCTTGTCGGAGCTGCAGCATGTCATTCCGGCGGTCTTCAGATCTCAAGCGTCATGAAAAACAGCATCTACTGGTTCCTGCCAACATCTGTCCGCAGTGTGGAAAGGGCTTTGCTCGAAAAGATGCGTTGAAGCGTCACTTGGGCACGCTCACATGTAAGCGGAATGCCGACAAGAAGCTCTACCATAAGAATCTTCAGTACTTGAAGGATCAGGATTCTTGGGACGACTGAGGTGTCTATGTACGATAGCAGATTATAGAAAAATATGACTCCAGTTGAAGAATCCCTTATGTATGCAGAGAATTCAGAGATTTTATTTTGAAGGTGATGAGTATTCGGTCAATTCACAGAATTTTCAAAGATGCATGCACAGTTGAACTTATTCCTATAAGAGGAGTGATCCATGGAGCCGTTGAAAGAAAAATTGGATCTTTATGGTGAGGAATTGTAACAAATCTTAGGATTTTACTCGAATGTTGTGGATGTGTTTTGATTCGTCAACAATATACTCTGAGACAATGGATAAAATATCAAGGAGGTTAGAGCCAGTCCAATTTCAATACGTCGCTCCTCGACAATTAATTGTCAAATAAGAAATTTCGAAAGAAAAATCAAAAACTTTTGCCTTTTCATACATAGATCTATATAATTTTCAGTATGCCTAAAGCGACTACGTAGGTGACAAGCCTAAAAAGTGTACAGAAGAATTCATCCAGATTCGTAACTCTCCTTCTATCGGATACTCAAATAGATTCCGCCAAAATATCAGACCTTGAATTTTACTGAAATTCCGTCGGTATATCGGGATTTGACCGCCGAAATCATTACGTCAAGACATGAATTGTGTGGTGGCCATCTGATCAAATGTGCATCATGTGATCATCACGATAAATTCATCTACTTTATGGGATCTACTCAAATACATTTCGGGCCTCTTTTTCAGACAACCCTTTCATGATACGTCAGTACCTCAGCAATCTTACTTGCTCAAATTGAAACCTCCGATCGACTATAATTTTTTTTATTGAACCCACCTGATGTTCGGAGTCACACCACCGGTTTTCTCGTAGATCAAGGGTCTCACGTTATATGTACACACCCGTATCTGGCGAGATGAAGTAATTAGTTCCTGAAACGTTTCAGTTATCAAAATGTAGACTCAAGGTCAGCTCATGGTGTTAGAGTTCTAAGGCGTCTATCTCCAACCGCTATTTATCAATATCCTCCACTGAAATCATTGATTGATATCTACTAATTTCTATACCCTAGCATCATTTAGATTCTAAATAACCACCATCTTAAATCGTCTGTTCATAATCCTACCATTTATTAACGTCTGCATCTTCTCTGTTCCTTAATCTTTTTCCGTTTTTAAGCATAGCCCGTATGACCACTTTCTTTGTCCATTTTAGTGCATTCTCTGTCCTATATAATGCATCTCCATACTCACACTAACCATATACAAGATCCAACTATCACAAGACCAGTCTGAGTCACAAGTGACATCATTACACAGGAGAACCATGTGAGAATCTAACTGTTCTATCTAAAATTCCCATGTTAATCACCATCAAAACCTTCCAATACAACCCTAGAACCGTCTCAATAACCTCAAATAGTCTTCACGTCAAACATTTGATACGCCGCACTTAAGCTATTAACTCCTCCGGACCGGCCAGGGCCACACCCGTGCCTCCCCAGAGAACAATGTGTCTGTTCTGAACGGGCTTTACCTCACTTCTTCCATATAAGCGAATTATTATTAATTTTTTTTTGGGTCGGTGTTTAACAAACAATGACCATGCATCACCCCTCCTCCTTCAAGAGATCCATACACCAGGCATTAATCAGTGAGTGTAGTGCAATATCCGCCACCTGGTTCAAATTGCTACTACTGTAGGAGTCACCTTTCTCCGCCCAGACTGCAGAGTGAACAGACCCAACACCTCTTAACTATGGCAAAACCCCCTCAACTTCATTGATCCAAACGTCTGTAGACCCTCAATTCTCACATGTACTCAATGTTGTAGCCATCAGCGACGTCTTGTAGTCCACCTCGGCTCGGCCCAAAGGACAGCGATAAGTTTCAATAGTCCTGTGCACGGAAAAACTCATCAAGCCTCGGTAAAAAGCAATGCTAGGCATATGTTGGCCAACATATATAAGGAACCAGAGATCCACCCCGAGGAGCCAAAAATTTATAAAGGATAGGATAAAATTCCTTTGTTTTTAACAGGTCTAATTCGAATAGCATAACTTGACATTTGTGGATTTTTTGTGCCACTTTTAATTTTCCTAAAGTTTTGCCAGATTCCCATCGCCCATCAATCCTAGTCTTATCCAAATTCACCTGCACCTGGATCCCAGTGCACTATATCTATATCCCATTATCAAATATCATGAACCCAGCCATGGAAAGATTACAACAAATTGCCCAAATCGTGGCCCCGGGTGTTAACTCCGAGGCAACCAAGCTGTTGGAACCAAAGCACGCCTTCCGTATTGCCGTGATCGGCTCCGGTAATTGGGGAACCACCATCGCCAAAATCCTAGCCGAAAACTGTCTTTCCAGACCACACTTGTTTCGTCACCATGTGAAGATGTGGGTATTTCAAGAGAAGGTGGACGGCCGTAATTTGACGGACATTATCAATGAGGACCATGAGAACGTGCGGTACCTCCCTGGAGTCAAACTCCCTAAGAACTTGAGAGCAGTTCCTGATGTGGTGGAAGTAGCCAAAGATGCCGATCTTTTGGTGTTCAACTTGCCCCACCAGTTCTTGCCTCGTGTTTGCAAGCTGTTGAAGGGCCACTTGCAGCCAAACTGCAGAGCCATCTCGTGTCTTAAAGGATTGGAGGTCAACGCTGATGGTGTGAAGTTGTTGAGCACCTACATCACTGAGGAATTGGGCATTGCATGCGGAGCGCTCTCCGGCGCCAACTTAGCCCCTGAGATTGCTCGTGGCTGCTGGTCCGAGACCACTGTCGCATACAAGCCTCCTGCTGACTTTAAAGGAGCTGGCTACGACATTGATCACTTTGTGTTGAAGGCTGCATTCCACAGACCATATTTCCATGTGAACGTGGTGGAAGATGTAGCTGGTGTGTCGGTGGCTGGTGCCTTGAAGAATATCGTGGCATTGGCCGTCGGATTCGTTGAAGGTTTGGGCTGGGGTGACAACGCAAAGGCTGCCATCATGAGAACGGGGTTGTTGGAAATCATCAAATTTTCACAAACGTTCTTCCCAGAACTGAGACAATCCACATTCACAAAGGAGTCAGCCGGTGTGGCGGACTTGATCACCACCTGCGCTGGTGGCCGTAATGTTAAGGTCGGACGTTACATGGCCGAGACCGGAGAAGATGCAGAGACAGCCGAAAAGAAGTTGTTGAACGGTCAATCGTCTCAAGGTATTATCACAGCCCGTGAGGTGCACGAGTTGTTGGAGAATGTACACAAGACCAAAGATTTCCCATTGTTTGAGGCCACTTACCAGATTCTCTACGGAACAGAGAGTATCGAGAACTTGCCTGTGTTGTTGGAGAACTGCTAGGCTATTTGTAACTTATTATACACGATAGAGCAATAGCAATGTAGGTTTTTTGCTTTCATCTTTGCTTCCTTTGACCTCTTTGTTTTAATCTTTGTTTTATTTTTTGCTAAATTACATTCATCTCTCACACTTTCGTCTCTTGTCACTGCTCACCCCCATTATGCTTGACCCGCTTGGAACGGTATTTGTCCAAGAACTTCTCCATGAACGAATTGCTGAATGCTTTGAGTTTGGCAAGTTTGGCATTGTCGAGCTCACGAGGAGGCTTACCATCTTGCTTCCTTGCTTCTTTGGCAGCAATGATCTTCACCAAGTCTCTGGCACACCCCTTGATATTCTCATGTCCAATTTCCGCCTCATGTTTCTTGATCATATTTGGAATATACTTGGCCAACGTCTTTGTCCATGCAACCTCTGGCGATACCTGTTCCACAGGATTACTGCTCTTGGACTTGGAATGTGCAGCTGCAGCCTCTCTCTTGCGTTTTCTCTCCTTATGCTTTTCAATTCTCTCCTGCTTGAGCTTCTCAGCAAGGCGTTTCTTCTCCTCCACATCTTTCTGCGATTGGATGATGAGCTCTTGGAGGAGCTTTTCCTTTTCACGAACCTCTTTGAACTGTTCCTCTTTCATCTGCTGTAGTCTCTGTTCCTGTAATCTGGTTAAATCTTTTTCATCCTGTCTTTTCTGGGGACGTGGCCGTTCATTCTTCTTCTGTTTGGAGGGTGCCTTAGGTGCCTTGGGTGTGCCCACCTTTGGACCCTTTGGAATGGCCATGGTTGGTTTCTCCCATTTTGAAATTCCTAATCCCGTATGGTAGTAGTACACCGTATTTGTGTTTGTATCTAGAGCCTTTTGCCATCCTTCTGGGAGCTCCTCCTCATCATTTAAGTTCACTCCACTTTCATCTGCAGCAATCGGTTGTGCTGGCAGTTCAGAGCGTGGATTACGGCCAAAGAGGGGAGACATGGACCTTTTAACTTCGTTGTTGCCGTTATCGTTATTTTTGGGGATACGGTAGGCCATCTCCAACTTGCCCCACTCTTCAATTAGCCCTGCCGCAAGTTCTTTGGTTTCAGGATGCTTCAGCTCTTTGTAAATAGCATTCACTTCCGCTTCAATCTGCGACAGTTCAATTTTATTTCTGGTCATAGAGGGCCAACGCTTCAACACCAGAAGAACCTTGAACGTCAAGTCGTCATCTGTGGCCCCATGCTCTTTCAAAACCTTCGAAAGTGTCTTGTATCCATGAAGCTTGACAATCAGCGCATTGGTCTTAGGATCATCAGTGATGAACAACCGCTCGATAAGTTTGGCCACAATACTGTGTTCCTCAACCTTCATGAGGGCACTCATGGCCTTGGTAACGTCGGAATCAACCAATGGAGCCACAGTGAGGGAACGAACAAATTCCTCATTCACCACCGCATCGGGACTCTGCTGATTGGCACGCGTCAGCTTGTTTTGCTTCAACCACGCCTTCTCTTGTTGACGAGTCACACCAAGTGCCTCAGAGATTCCATCCGGAAGCAACAAGGCAGCATCAGTTTGAGTCTTTCCTCCCATCCATCCGAGACAGTTAGGTGACTCACAGTAACATGGCTGCAGCTGCGCACCATAACGGTCCACATTGTAGTCGAAGGTGATTTCCTCACCTGTGGCGATGGTTCTTTTGGCGAAAATTCCCATTCGGAGCTTATCTCCAACCACCCATTTATCGACATAAGCATTAGGAGAGCAAGAATGATTGCAGAACCGCGCAAGCGAGCCTTTTTCCGTAGCATCGATAAAGGCATCTTTGGTAAGCATCATGAAGTAGAAATGGCGGAGCAGTCGGCGGTCATAGTCGATCATACGTTGACGAAATGCTGCCTCATCAATCACCTCACCGGTATACTCATAGACAAACAGATGCTCGGGAATGTCATGCTCGGCCACCAACCCGTAGCCCTTCTTTTCCGTCTGGATGACCTTCACTGGCGCATACTGGCGCTTTTGGAAGCGCTGGTTCTGACAGTCCTTCCCACATGCACAGGTTCGGTTATTACATTCCACAGACGTCAATCTGTTGATACAATTGGAGTCTTCGCCACAGGCCAAGTTGCGGGCTGCTTCTTCATCCCATTCTTCCGGACAATCGCATGTCATGGTTTCCTTCTGGCCCGAGTCGCCGAGGTTCTTGGAAATGTACTGGCATTCATTGATTTCCTCAAACGACGAGGTGGCCTCGGCCGTTTTGCTTGGTGCATCGTTGAAGAGCGCCGGCGTATATTCTCGATCAGACATTCTGGCAATTTTAAATGGTTTCAGTTGCTCAAAAACCCACGGAACAGGTTGGTGTGCCTCAAAGGTGAAAAGTTCTATGCGGCGGAGATCTTATGGTGGGAAATTTCCCTTGGAATCAAAAAAAAAATTGTTCGTCGATACGGAAAGAATCAACTAAAAAGGATGACAATACACTCACCTGGGAGACAGTATGGTGTTTTCTCCAGATGTGAGAATTGGAGGTTTTGATTATGTTTTTTTTTTTTTGTAGAGAGGTGGAGAATTGGAAGGGTAGGTAGGGCAGAAATTGACAAATTGAGAAATACTGGGGAAAATAACCACAAATAAGATAGAAGATTAGGGATAAAAATAGCGGATAGAAATTAATTCGTGTAATGTGTAATCCATTAAATTTGAAGATTTAGCGGCTCTGAATTGTCAAGGTTGAGAATACCATGGATGTAATATGCCTACTTACTTAGTGATCTTCTTGTGATTGATGTAATGAATAAGTTGAAAAAGATTTCGATCTTCCAAAGCTTAGGATGAATTAATTGATTTGAGATTTTTACGTTTATTTACGGAGTTCGTCTCAACTGTTTGGCATAACAATATTTTCTTTATTCTATTATTGATGCTATCCATGCTATTTATTCTACCTTACCTGCCCAAACTTAATATCTGATCTCACCGAATAAGCTGCAGAATTGTACGATACAACTCCTGGTTGTAATTTTCTTTCTCTTGAGCAGTGGTTGCTGATCCGTCGTTATTGATCTTGGTAACAACCTCGGTCAATTTCTCCAAGTGGGATCCCATCCTGCGGATCTCACTCTTGTCACCACCAATGTGCTTGGAAGTGAAGATCTTTCGGATCACCGTTGAGTAGTTGTTGTTGTTGATGCTGTTGTTGTTGTTGCTGCTGCTGGTAGATCCACGTCGCTCTTGAGGAACATTGCTGACTTCAGCCCCGTAAAAGTACGACGAGACTGGGGAGTTCGAGCTCATGGGTGGTGTCACCTGTGAGTTGGAGAACGGCGGCATTGGTGCTGCAATATGCGTCGACGTCTGCAGTTTGTCCTGACCACCAACCTTCATCTCGATGGTTTTGATCTCTCGAGCACGT
>Ga0160505_101020_pt1 | contig 13936 bp, 8 predicted proteins | sample DIDeMG_FD_108225 | JGI IMG/M metagenome (GOLD analysis project Ga0160505, IMG submission 108225) | Enriched chicken feces microbial communities from UW Madison campus, WI, USA - DID2874_E49_Stillage MG | ecosystem: Host-associated > Birds > Digestive system > Large intestine > Fecal ... | reverse complement strand
GATGAGCTGGATACGCAGGGAGCGATGTAACATTGTGTATATGGCATGTGTGCGGAACTGTAAACGGACCAACAGCGGAAGCTACATCACTCTGACGCTCGATTCTTGTCCAACACCGCTCTGAGGCCCGGTCCACGTCTCGGGAGGCTTTCCATGCTGCCGCACCAACACGGCCGTACGGCCAGCTGCCATCACACCCACAACGAACCACCACCGAGAGAGCAAACCAGAAACCTTGTGCGTCGTACATGATACTGAGCGTGGAACCGACAAGCAGCGGCCCTAATGATTCCGTTTCTGTCAGAAACGCGCAGCAGCGTCGAGTCAGGAATACCCTGCTTCGTTGCCTTTGTACCATTCGCGTTCTACGAGGGAAACCTCAGCCACCGAGGCCCAGGTCATGCTTCTTTCAACCCCTTTCAGCGTATCAACTAGATGCTAAGGACGGCTCAGTCTCACACGAGTCTCGCACAATCTGTTACATTTTATCTACTGGAAAACGAGGACCGCCTAACCATTGACACAAAAAAGAACGAAGCTCAAACTACGTAGGTTCGGGGTATGGAAAAGGTCGATACGGGTAAGGAGGCATTGAAGAGTCATGTTACTGGTCAACGCCGACGCGTCTACGCTTGGAGGGGTGCTGCGAGCCGGACCCGGAGGGGTTGAGAGACTCAGACATGTCCTCCGACATTGCCTGGGACTGAGCCCTGCCCTTACCCTTGCTGTGGGACTCAGACTCGGACTCGGACTTGGAGGAGTTGTTCGACTTCGAGATTAGCATTGATTGGCCTTCATGTCTACTACCTACCGAGAGCCAGGGCTTGCGGCGTTCGAGCTCGAGCTTTTGGACACGCTGCCAGAGGTGCCGAATCGTGTCGTTCTTCTCGGCGTTTGAAGCCTCAAGGCCGGCAATCAGAGCCCCGTTCTCAGTCGAAGGGGCGTTGCTGTCCTCGGAGGTGTCACTGCATGTGTCGGAGCCCTGTTCGAGTGCAAAGATGCGACGGTTGAGATCATTGAGGATAGCGGCGAGGGTTTGGCCCGGTGGAAGGACCAGATTGCCAGCATTAGCAATCATGACCTCAACAGCCTGGAGGCGGCATCCAAGGTTCAGGACAGCCTGGTCAAGGGACTGAGCAAGCTGCTGCTGCTTGGTCTCCGTGTCCGTGAACCGGTTCTCGACGCCCATGACGCGTTCGTTGACCTCGGTGGTTCGGTTTTCGGCCGTCAGGGCGGTGGAGAGAGCGGTGTGAACCGTTCCTTTGGGGTTGCTGAGACGCTCGTACAGGACGTCGATGTGCATTTCAATGTCCGAGCACCGGTCCTCAACCAGCTCAATCTTGTCCAAAGCTTCCTCGGAACGCTCGTGGGTGCTTTTCTCGAGCGACGTGACGCGTTCCTGAAGTGGGGTTCCGGAAGGGCCGACAGTAGGGCTGTGATCGTTGGAGATAACGGGGTTGTTGGGTGGGGCAGTGACCACAAGTTCATTGATGCCGTTGATGACGGTGGGGATCATGTTGTTAAACGGGTTGGCGTTGGCGGTAATGTTGACGCTTCCGTTGCGGCTGGCGTTAATAGGCATGTCGTTACCGGCGTTGACAGAGGGAAGGTTGGCGTAGTGCGCAGCTGTGAGCTGGTTGAGATACTCGGTAATGTTGGGGTTGTTTCCGCTGTTGTTCGATGCGTTGAGGGGGTGCACGATGGTGATGTTGTTGCTTGCGTTGTTGTTGGGTGTGGCGTTGGTAGTGGCGAGGTGGAACGCCACGGCAGGGTCAGCAATGCTATGAGGTGTTAACCAAATCCACCAGAAGGGTCGGTGAGTGCCGCTCTGAACAGGGCCAGACGTTTGTAATAGGCGAATTGACACGAAGTCTCCGCTTGACGGAGCGGTTCAAGGATGGGAGGAAACGAGGTGTTGTTCGCAGGCGAAAACGTACCTCGGAAGCGGGTTCATCGCCGTTCGCAGAGAGTTACGAGCACGAGAGGCGAGATGTGGGGAGGAGTAAATTGTGAAGAGGAGAATAGGTATGAGGGGATGTTGGGAGAGATTGCATGACGAGGAGACGCCTTTATACTCGCAGAGAATGGATGGAGACTGGTCCCCAGATGAGATCCTCCTTCGAACGAGAGCTGTCAGCTTAGCCATAATATACATTATGGTGAATGCGTGTGTGTATGTCTCATAGTCCATGCATCTTTGTTGCGCCGGCCTTGCGGAACGCCATCATAGACAAGGGTATGTGTTGCAGGACAGAGACGAGGATGGAGAATGAACGATTGAAGAGCGAACAACGGGATGAGACAGCGACTGTGAGAGCCAATACAGCCGGCGTTCTGGAACCAAGGACATTTTACCCCATATCTCTACAGGCAGTGTTGCAGTATATCTAACGTTCGTGCAGGTTACGTGTACAGTGACTACAAAAAGGAAGCAGTCGTAAGCCGGATGAGAATGAGGGGGGCGCCACCAGAGCGTGTGCCTCGTGTTCTAAGACACGGCTTTCCCTGGTCATTTCGCATCCTGCATCCAAAGTCCATTGTTGGAACCAGGTAGACATGTACCTGCCATGTGGCTGGGACAACACGTAGTGATAATGGATAGGGCACGGTGGAACCACCGTCTAAGCCAGCGGCCTCTCCATCGAGTCCCCTCAGCGTCGGCCCAAGTTCGGAGAAACTGTGCCTGCTCGTCCTTTTGACATGCAAGGACTGACTGTACCCACATGAGCCGACCCCTCGCTTTGGTTCAGTGACACCTTCTCAAGAAGGTTTCAGGGTTCCAGCTCAAGAGAAGCGACTGGGACGCTTGGATCCTCCATCTGCTCCTTCTCGTGCCTCATTGTAAGCACTAACCACCCAAGAAGAAGTCTGGTCCTAGTCTTTCATCCCTTTTACACCGTGCCCTTTGTCGATTTCCATTTAGGTTGTCCGTTGGGGATATGTCCATTGTTCTGCAAGGTGGACGGATCCAGAGAACCATACACAGGACACAGACCAAGGGTTAGCGCAAATAAACCAGCGCCACACGCCACCTCCACACTACACTCCGCCTCCACCGCAGCCCATGCTGGGGCTGCTGAGGTGCAATTGTGCATTGCGCGCGCACCTTTCCAAACACGCGACCGCCTGCATTGCCTGTGCTTCACGGCCACTACTGCTGCAGATCGACGCCTGGATATATGCATCTCGATGACACCTGGATTGTGGGAAAAGCTACTGGCAAATTTACAAACTTCTGCGGTCCATGGTACCAGCCCATTTTCGTACTACTTATTGACGGGACGAGACACTGTTCGTGACCTTGACCGCAAGAACAAACGTGGCCGCGGTCCACCCGTACTTGCGATGAAGACGCCTTCCGTACTGTCGCGCAGTCCAGAAGGGCATGCGATTGTGAGGATGCGGTTCATGTATGTGAATTGCTCGCCCGTCTGCGGCCGTGAACATCCATGACGATCCGTACTGCTTTTGTGGCGTGAGACCGGCGGCGACCATTGCGTGAATAAAGTCGCGCCATGGTACCTCTCCAGGCTGGGAGGATGCTCCAGGTACAAAGAAGATGGCGCGGAGCGTTTTGTGAGCACGTGCATCGACCGTGATTTGAAGTGGTGAGGAAGTGGCACTGTCGTCGACGGGCTGTTGAGGAGTTGGAGAGTCGGTTGAAGAGCCGGGGACACCGCGAGTTTTGATCTTCATCCGCTTCGGCGTCGTAGGAGTAGCGGACATTCGTTCCTCGATGGAAAGCTCGGAGAAAGGCTGGGCGATGTCGCCGATGTCCTGGACGGCGATTTCCGTACGCTTCTTCTTTGGGACGTCCTCCCAAGACTCGGTGCGCTGAAGAGAGCGGGGCTGAAACAGCAACGAGCCCACTGTACTTCCCTCCAGTCGATCCCGGTACGGCAGCAGTATTCTATCGATCGCCGACCAAAACTTGTCCAGGTTTCGTTCCGCACTTCGCAGAGCATCGACGGTTTCCTTCGTGCGGCGCTTGTCGACGGGGTAGTGGAAGCGTTTCTTTGTGGGTGATACGTCCGCAAGACCTTCGTTGACGACACCGAGGAGATTTGTGTCCCTAACCGCAGAAAGCAATGTGGCTAGCAGCCTGCTCCACTCTGCAAACTCGGGGCGAATCGTTTCCTTTCTAGCTTCGACATGCTTCGCGTATGACCGGGCCCACGGATAGCGCTCAAGTTGGCCGAGACACTGAGTGGTAATAGACAGAGAGCCAATGATGTCGGCGACTCGGGCGGACATGAGGTTGTTGGCCTGGGAATCGCTTTGGAGGAGGTAGGCAAACTGGTCTACCAGCGCAATACGGCCAAAAAGCTGCAACGTGGGACCATCGTCCCAGATTGTGCTGAGAATCCACTGCACATAGGACACTGTTTCGTTCTGATAGGCTGCTGGGGATGACGAGATCAACATGTTCGAGGATGTAGGACTCTCGGGAGGTTGGCGAATATAAAACTTTCGAAACGGAGGGGAGCCGATCGCCAATTTCTGCAACTTCGAGCCATGGCCTTTGACGGTCTGGAGGAGCTGGAAGCGGAACTTGAGAATTGCATCGAGGTATTCGTAACGAAGGTTCTTGCTAGGCGAGCTCGAAGCAGCGTACTTGGTGTGCAGAGCTCGTACTTGCTTTGCCTGCTTGTGTAGTTCGGCATATATCTCGATGCTTAGAAGCGTATCTTCAAGTAGGCTTGATAGAATGCGAGCCCACAGAATGTTGGTCGCCCTGGGTTTGAGGGTGGGGTGAATGTTACCGTTCGCGTCCTGACCATTTCTTGACGGTGTTCCTTGAGGTCTTGCAATGTCTCGGAGAAATACGATGGGTCTTCACGGAGAGCCCAGAAATGGTCGATCGCAGCTCCCAGCCTCGCTTCCATAAGCGACTCGATTCGCGCGAGATCGAGCTTTGCAGGCAGACGATACGGTGCCTCTTGTGCCATAATGGCCAGCGACTCGAACTCATCGAGTTCGTTGGCGACTTTGGGGGCAGGCACGGGAACAGGGCACGGATAGGGTGGATGCATGTCGGAAATAAGAGGTCCGGGAACATCCTGAAGCATAGTCTTGCAGATGAGCACGAGGAACTTGAGGACGCGTTCCTGTGCTTCGAGCACGAGAAGCCCCTCGCCAGGGTCGAACTCCCATCCCTCAATATTGACGTCAATTGCGTCCGAGTTGTCGACCCAACTAATCAGCGAGCCGTAGGTCTTGACATCTGCCGCACCGTTTGGGAACAAGGTACCGTTCAGAACCATAGTGTACTCGCTGAGGAATAGAGGTTCTAGCGCCGAGGTCACTATGCCAAGGTTCATAGCTTCCAGATCCGAGGAAGCAAAGGTCGAAGGATGATTGTGTCCGCGAGTGTTGAGCAAAAGGAGAAGGTTACGAGGCTTGGAGAGGTCTTCCTGGTTGATGTATGGACACAAGAAGGTCTCACGAGTCGTGTTGCGCTGACGTCGCAAGGCAGCAAAGTCTGGACCATGGCTCGCAGCCATGCTGGGCCAGCATGCGAGGAGGATGCGCTGTCGCTGTGTCATCGTTTTTTTCGTCCACCGTTTCTGTATCGTCTTTTCATGGCGTATGAGGATGTCGTGGAGGGCGTGGTACAACTCGTGAATCCGTGTAGACCGCTCCGTTGCCGTGTTGCGAACATCTCTGGGTGATGTGTTGTTCGGGATTCCCAGTTTCGAGTACGGACCGAAGAAGGCCAACCATGTGGAGGGATCGTTGTAATCCATCCTGTTGACGTGATCGCTGGGGTGCTTGTCGATGTCCGTGAGTCAAGTGACAAAAAGAAAGAAAAGAACAATAGTTGATGAGCGTGCGGTCAGGTTGTTTGGCACTGGAGTGGTCAAAGCGCTGGACACCGTGCGGAGCTCCGCCCTGACCAGCTGGTGTCACGCAGAGACACAGATGCAGGATTGCAGAGACCCCTGCTCGATACGGCCAGCAACTCCCTCGCTTCCTTGCTTGCATAGCATGTTGCGAACCAGAAATGCGTCACAACAGTGGCTGGCGCCTTTGACCGTGTACGCTCCGCCCAGAACTTTGTTGCATCGTCTGTCAGTCTAACTCGATGTCATGCGGACAGGTGAAGTCTGCAATTTTCTTACCCAGTTGTTGGCTAACAACTCACTTGAGGCGTTATGATAGAAGCACGACTTTTTGATTGGTCATTCAAACATACCATCTTCTCAATTGCTTGAGAATCGAGAAGACACGGACATGTGCAAGGGAGGTTTCACGTTTCAGTCACTGCCACAGAACTGCTTTCCTCGCCGTCCCATGTGTGCTCTTAATGACACCGCCAGAAACATGTGTCTTGCGTCACTGCACCGACCCAGCTGAGGTACACACTGACACTGACAAGTCTTCCTGGCATGGGTAGATGTTTGCAGCATGGAGACTCACACGCTCACACTTCGTAATGTCAAAGATGGATGTGAACGGTCTATTAAGATGGTGAACGGCAATCATACAGTTAGATGCGTCATGATTACTGCCCCTCAACGGAATATCCAAACCTACTTCCTCGCAATGAACCATGCAAGTCACTTACCATCCTCAACGTCGATGATCGGCAAGATCCGCACCAGAAAACGGCCTACCAGGGGCCATTTAGCTCAGTTGGTTAGAGCGTATGCTTAACAGGCGCTCCCTGATGCGCATAAGGTCGGCGGTTCAACCCCGCCAAAGGTCAGCATCGAGCGCTCAGTTCAGCTTGAGTACTCTTTTGCTTTTGGGGTTGAGGACGGAATGATAAGAAGCTGGAGCCAGAGCCTGGCGTCGTGATCTGGCGGTAACCGCCACGAGTACACTTCGTATTTTCGCCCAGGTGGGGAGCTCGGGCAAGAGGCAAACGACTGTATATTGGCTAGGTTCGGGCCATACTATCTTGTGTTGGGAAACCGTCAGGTCCCTAGGCTAAGATGGGAAGAACACGAGTTAAACTATCCTCTGTGTCTAGTCTCAGTTACTTGCCAGCAGACTCCAACTGGAGACACCACAAAGGAACTAGACCCATCAGACCGCAACTGGGACTGAGCTCGCCGCCTCGTTTGCACAAGACCAGGCCATGGGCAATCTCCCTTGACCGGGAAACACAGACCCGGTTCTTGACAGTGCAGGGCGCAAAAGTGCTACTTTCAAATTGGGGGCCGATCATCGACAGATGATCGTCGCACCATCCCCCAGCCACCAATGACCCTTCGGAGACTGTTCCACGCTTGGTGGACGTCCATATGTGCCTCGTCTACCTAAAAAGTCTGGCAAGTCATCACGTTGTGCTTTCCTTGTCCAGTCGCTGACGTTTGGCGGGGTCGAACCGTCGACCTTATGCGGAAGAGGAAGACACTCCTGTTAAGCATACGCTCTAACCAACTGAGCTAAATCGCCACTGACGATCAACGTTCCGGTGCCACACTCGCGAATGAGGCGGCGATCAGGAGACAATCTACGCCCGTGTGGCACTGACAAAGAAAGCGCAGTGGCAGGACATAGCAACGTTAAGCGGGATCACATCGGACTGCCTAGTATCCCAGGGGAAGCTGGCCTATCAAGAGGGCACAACCGTGTCTTCTATAGAGGAACTTTTCAGCCAAAGGCACATCAAACGAAGCAGCTGAGTGCCTCTAAGGCCGCATACGACCGTACGACCTCATCATATGCTCGTTTCTTCTCCCCTTGCCTTCCAAACCGTACAATAGGCCCAAAGAGCAGGAAAAAGGAGGCCCTTGCCCGGATTTGAACCGAGGACCACTCCCAGCTTAAGAGACACTCAGTCACCCTAAGAGAGTATGATAGCCACTACACCACAAGAGCCACGGACGTTCTGGTCGTGCATTGCTTTTCCGTCGACCGCAGCTCAAAAGCTCTTCCTCTACCAGCTTAGGTTTCTCATGCAGAGAACGCTGTGCGCTGTCTTCGTTTCTCTGCTGTCTAACTTTCACATTTGTCCGATACGACGACTTGTAGCCACTGTCCGGAAGTAGCGAGGATTGCAGCAACCAAGAAAAAGGAGAGGGACAACTGAAGCTTCCTGTTTCCTCTTTCAGCTCCTGCTCGCGCGCTAGTCAAACAGTGGTCAGCTCGGCGGTGAGGACAAGCAACGACCGGTGATCACCACCTACACTATACGAGCGGAGTCACTAAGCTTTCCGCTGCCTCGTCGGCTTGGGTTTCTGCTATGAGCCCCGAAGGGCAATGAAGTTGGCCCGCTGTTGAATCTATGCAGACAGGACACTGCTTGACGGACTGGTAGACCATAAACAAACTTGGAAACGGTCTGGCGCGGACTTGGCTTAGATGCGGAGGGTTGTCAACTGTTCCTCGGCCATGGCGACGTGCATCGCCCTCTCTCCTTGCCCACGATCACGATCCTGCCACCGATCTGCGGTCGCCGTTCAACAATCATCCTGGCCGCTTAGCTCAGCTGGTTAGAGCATCGTACTAATACGCAGCCAATCAGGTCTCCGTGAACTCGGAGCTCCGAGGGAGCCTGAGAGCGTATCAGTCCATGCGGAGGTCGGCAGTTCGATCCTGTCAGTGGTCAGTGTTCCTCGTGAGAGAGCGCATCCCTTGTTCTGGGGAATGACCATTGAGGACGAGGATGGAAGGAAGAGCAGTGAACTCGACAACAGCGCGGGACAGCCCACACGAGGAGGCACACGCTCGACTTGCATGATCCATGAGAGCAGGCAGGGAACTCGAGAAAGTCATCGTCCACCGAGGATTGACATGTAGAGTGTGGGCAACCAGGTTGGCGCAGAAGAACGTTGTGGACGAGATGTTGTGCCAACGGCACGAATGTGGTGTGTGGCAGCTTCGGCATGTTGGTTCCGTGATCGGCATCGTTACGCCCACATCATGCACCAACCTCCACATTTACCCGCTGCCAGTGTGCGCTCACAACTAGAGCCAAGCATGTCACTCGACAGTACAGATCTTGGTATGGTCGACGTGCGATCAGAGGAGTTGAAGTCTGATCGTTTGTCCCCCTTTGAATGCGCCTTCGTATGCTGAATACGACCCGACTGAAGCTCCAAGTTCTCTAAGTTGCCATTCGAATGCATTGTCTATGGTCACTGTGATCTCATATCGCCAAAGGAACTTCTACAATACTCCACAATTACGTCAAGCCTACCACGGGCCTCTCATGTATAACGCTCACTTGGAACCCTTGAAACGGACGTCGAGATCGGCGTAGGAGCGCCTGGAGACGCGGGCGCGCATATCTGCAATGCGGGCCGCGAGGTCGAGGTCGGGGCTGAGAGAAGACGTGTTTTGAGGCGCATTGGAGATGTCCGGAGAGGGAGTCCGACGGACAGGACCGGGAACAAACCCGATGCTGGAGGGACAGTTGGAAGATGGTTGAGCGTGGTTGGCCTTGCTTTGTCGATTAATGCCCAGGAATTCGAGCTCTCGGTTTTTCAAACCGTTGTCGGCGCTGTTCATGGCCTTGTTTACGGCCTTGCTGCAGCCGACGATGGGTTTCGGAGCAGGAGTACCGTTTGAGTCATCACGGTCATTGGTCCATGACAAAGTGTACATCTTTGAAGTGTTAATGATGTGACTGGTATTGTTGTCGAGGGTCATAGGGGCGTGGGAGCGCGCTGCCTCAAGTGAACTGGAAGAACGTTTAACGGTGTTGGTTTTGAGAAATGTCGGGTCGAAATCGTAATGGAAGGCGATAACGCGGTCGTCCTCGCTCAGCGACGAGCGTCTGGAACTCCCACCGTGTTTGCTGTTGGTGTCCCCGGCAGTTGCGGAGGCGTTGATGCGAGTGGATGGCCTGCGAATTCCTTGCTGTTGGACGTCGCTGTGGTCTGGAGCAACTCTGCCAGTCGTGGTCGAATGATTCGTCCTTGCTGCAGTAGCTCTGACTCCCACAGGTCGAGACACCGCCCTCCCCTTTTCTGCTGCGTGGCGTTAATTCCTCGTTTCTGCCTTGACTTGTCCCTTGCTATTATCAAGTCCCGTACTTTGACTCTTCGCTTTGCGGGCCTCAATGCGTTCTTTTTGCTTCAAGAGTGAAGAAGCTGTGTGAACGAGTGCCGTTTCGTCGGTGGGGCGTTTGTAGCTTTTAGTGCTTGAGCGAGAGGTGGCCGGGTGACTAGTTTGAGACCCAGACGTTTGGGCGGACTGGGGCGAGGAGTTGGGCATTATGAAGTTGGGTAAGGCAGATGTTGTGGGAACGTCAGGAAAAGGTCAATTATTACAGGTCTTGCTGTCCTTTTAAGGAGCTGGAACATGCGCGGTAAAACACCTAGCTTGTGTTGCAGACATGGTTGACGACACACAAGACAGACATACTCTGGAGATCGAACACATGATGGACACGGCCGCCTCGGCCCGCGAGATGAGCCATGGATATTGATTCGTCTTCTCGGCCAGACTCCCACAGCTGTTCAAGCTTAATAAACGGAGTGTGGACTACCAGAAAAGGTAGTTCCCGCTGATCAAACAACAGGTATGCTCGTTTGTGGTTATCGCGAGGGTTTAAGATCGGGGGAGGCGCGTCGTTGTGAACGCCTGAGATACTCGAAACAACGGGCCGGTCGTGTGCACACCCGCAGCTTCTGTCACGCGCCTGCAGATGGTCGTTCCTTGCGCTCTGAGGGTCATCGTGTTTGCGGTCCGTCGTTCACAATATCGACGAAGAGGCCAACATTGTTATGTGGACAATGACAGCAGAATTTTATAAATTGATATGAGAGTGATAAGCACGTTGTAGCTAGTCATGGTTGCACATGGCGTTTCTGTTAGTTGAAAACAAAACTTGGTCTTGGTGTGGACTGGTCGTGCAACAGTTTCAGAGTAGCGTGACACCTTGCCTGCAGGTGGACGAATCAGAGTTCATTAGACCTGTGTAGCTTGCGGTACTGTGCTAGGTTAGTGCGTGGTAGTCAACGTATGGACGTATTTACCATGAACCGAAGGACGACTGAGGCACATGATGCAGTGAGCTCCTGGTCAGGCCATGGCATGCAATTGTTCAGTCGCCTTACTATCGGTGATCTTGAGCGCTATAAAGAGGAGAGCACTTCACGAATCACAGCGACTTCCGTAAGCCTCAACATGCCATATACCGACTCAGCGCCCGACAATGGATCGATGGATGACGACGGCATGGACAACACAGGGGAGACCACCTTGCAGTTTCGCCCATGGTGGCGCCGCCCGCATCCGTTCTGGGCTCTCCCCTTTCTTTTCAACATGGGGATCACCCTGGGAATGGGCAGCTCTGTGAATACGGAGATATTCATCAGCCTCGTGTGCTTGACTCGGCAGCCTTTGCCTATTGAAGGACTGGAGTGTGAGTTGAGCGGCCCTCTAAAATCGGTTGATGGGTTTCTGCGAAAACACTGTCAATGCAGCACAAAGAAGCTTACTCATGCATGCAGACTCTACGGTGAATGCGACTTACGCCCCGCCCCTGTTCCCCGGAATCGACCCAGCGGCGTGCAGACGCGACATCGCTGTACAGAGACATGCTGCCAACCTGGAGATGCTGAGAGATGTTGTTGGGGGCATTCTCACTGTTTTGACAACTGCGTTCTGGTCAGGCCTTTCGGATGGTATCGGACGGGGTAAGATTTGGGCGATCTGCGAGTTGGGTCTGCTCGGCACCGTACTCTTGGGACTCTTCAATGTGTACCACCCGCAAATTGTCGTCCAGACCGACGGCTATTGGCTTCTCCTTGGAACCGCAATGGACAGTCTCCTCGGAGGCTTCGTGACCATATCCTCCGTCGCGAGCGCGTACGTCGCAGACTCGTCCTCTGGCACCAGCCTTGTTACGCACTTTGCGATTCAGAACGGCGTATTCATGGTTGCCCGTATCATAGGTCCTCTTTTGGGGAATCTCGCAGTTAAACGGACTGGTGATCTGTAAGTAACATTGTCGCTCAACGCTGATGGCAGCATGATGCCGTATAAGATCGGGCTCGGGACCCATGCCTTGGCGGCTCTTGCACTTGTTACGATTCTTCCAGAATCCCTCTCCGCCGGATCTTTTGCAAAAGAGGCCGCATCAGCACGAGAGGAAGAACGCGCCCGAGAGGCAGAACGGCAAGAACGGGAGGAAGCCGCCGACAGCTCTTCTTCCCAATCTGGGCTGAGGAAATCTGTGGCGGCCAGGATGTTCACAGCTGCCCGACGACTCATGGCTCCACTTGAGTCTCTCAGTACGTTCCTTCCTCGGAAGGTGCATGCGGACCCGGTGCGCAAGGACTGGAACCTCTTCCTGTTGGCAGTGACCAATTTCATCCTTACGATATTGTCGGTTCGTGTCATTGTTCAATGTGAGCATGCGCTAATATTAGGGCATAGCCGGTCCGGAAGTTCTGTACGCGCTTTACACGTTTGGATGGGACTCGGCACAACTTGGCCAGTTCTTCTCTCTTCTGGCCGCTTGTCGGTTCACGGCGCTAATGGTGGTTGTTCCCTGTAAGTGACTGGACCTGAACTTGTGTCTGACCCACAGTCATTACGCGCTATCTCAAACCCTACTACATTAAGCGACTCACCACTCCCACACCATCATCTGAAAGCGAAACTCCGACCGAGCACAGTCCTCTTCTACCAGAGGAAGCGTCTACGATGTCGAACGAGGCCGACTGCCCCTCATCCACAGAGGAGGATGTTGCGAAACCGAAGCGGAAGGCGGATCCAGCTACTATCGCCTTTGATCACAAACTTCTGTGTGCCTGTCTCATTATCCACTTGGCGGCATACACCCTGACGGGAACCAATGTCGAGGGTAGCCAAATCATCTTTGTGGGTGCGTTGATGCTCCAGTCGTTTTCAGCCCCGGCCAACCCCTGCGCCTCCTCACTCGTTGTCGAGCTCGCACCAAAGGACGTCCCCGCTGGACGCATTTTCGGGGCTCTCGGTGTCCTGGATGCGCTCGGCTCCACTCTGCTCTCGCCGTTGCTCTTCAACAGTATCTGGGCAGCGACCATCGAATGGTACCCCACAGCAATGTACCTTGTGGCTGCTGTCGGTTTCTTGGTCGCCCTCCTCCTTGCGACAGCGCTTCGCCTACCGCAGCGCAAGACGGCTGGGATCGGACGCGTATAGAGCCCTATCGTCGGAGGTGGTTGCTCAGAATCTTACTACTCGAGGGCGTGAGGTCAACCGTAGGATGGAACACGTTGTTGTAGCGCGCTATCGTCTCGTCCAAGTGGCACAGCTCGTAGCAGGGCTGTGTCTGCCTGTCGAAGCCTGACATTCTTACATGTATCCTGTACCGGCCATGTCCTGTCCGTGATGCATTCTCAACCCTATGTTTCCTGTCATGTGCGCCAAGGCCCAAAGGTTCTGGGAAACTCCTACACGACCTACCAATCCTTCCCTATAGGCCGGCGCCGCGAGGTACGCAACCACTGTAGCAATACCTTCTGCTGCCACGCGCGGCGACGGCTGACGCGGCGGAAAAGGGTCTGTGCCGCAGTGCGAATGTACCCGTACGAGAAGATGAAGAAGAAGGTCACCGTTGCCGGGGCAGCGATCATCCAGAAGTGGCCCTCGTCGTTGTTGAGGGCGGGGAATTCTGTGAAATTCTAACGTCGTCAGCGGAGTTCGCAGCGGGTTACTCACCATACCAAAATAGGACGCCTGTGTGAATGTCAGTGTCAACGCGACGAGAGTGGACGTACGATGAAGGTCAGGGCTGGGGTTAGCAAGGGCATCTGGTTGTGATGAACTCACGAAGGAACACGACGGTAACGATGCTCAGGCGCTCCATGGACATGTTGGTATTGAAAGAGAGCACATTCTGGGCGCATCAGCGAGCGTGCAACGCTGTCACTTACAAAGACGTGTGATGTGAGGTGATTACACATGCTGACATACTGGTCCGACAGGGAGAGCATCGTCTGCGGTGAGTCAGGGTATCGATTGGTATACTCACCTCCAGATGGTCGAT
>Ga0160505_101019_pt1 | contig 13938 bp, 14 predicted proteins | sample DIDeMG_FD_108225 | JGI IMG/M metagenome (GOLD analysis project Ga0160505, IMG submission 108225) | Enriched chicken feces microbial communities from UW Madison campus, WI, USA - DID2874_E49_Stillage MG | ecosystem: Host-associated > Birds > Digestive system > Large intestine > Fecal ... | reverse complement strand
CGCACGCGCGGTGCGTTCCCTGTGGTAGTAGTTCCCGTTCTCCGCCCTCATGCCAAAAAGGTTGTATCCCTCGAACTTGACTGGAATCACGCCAAAGTACGAGAGCACCTCGACGAGTATGACGTTGTGGCCGATCTGTTCGGTGTTGCGCCGCGCCGTATACGCATTGATGTTTTCTAGTTCTGGGGGGTGCAATCCTCCTCATTGATGAGGTAGAGGCGTCCAAGTCCGGTGCAAGTTGGAAGGGACTGTGGCGAGGAGGAAGCACCACGCGGCCTGATTGAAACAGGCGGGTAGAAAGGCGTGGAGGATCCCGTCCACTGGCCCGAGTTGTCGAGTGAAATTGGTCCACCTAGGGGAAGAGGGTAGTCCTGTAATGGAAGCGGACGTACTCACACAGCGGCGTCGGTCGCTCGCTGCACCAGGGCTCTGAGGGGTGTCAGCTGACACCCGTAACACTTGTGGTAAGCCTTACCCATTGTGTTCAGTATGAGTGTATGAATCCCCCAGTCAGATGAGTTATGGGTTGCTAGCGGAGACAAGGGTGTTTGCTTCGCGCTTGGCTGTATTAAGTGCGTTAGTTACAGCGGTGTTTTCCGCCACAAGGTGCAGCACATGAGCTCCTCCCTTATTTCGAACGCGGAGGTCAAGGAGTACTTCATGTGGGACCTAATGAAGTGCTCTTGCTCGGCACGCTTGTGGAGACAGTGGCAGCCGGTTGTCGCTTGATCGTCACACTTTTCCTTTCTGCTCCACAGTGGGCCGTAGGGTGTCCTTCATCATGGTCAACCGTGTAGGCGGATAAGGAAGAGGTGCCAGGGACCAGAGACGTGACTGTAACTGTTGCAATCATTTGAAGGAATGTTTGACGTAGGGGGGTGGATTCGCCCGTGGGGACGCTCTTGGGGAAGGCGGTGATGTGGCTCACCTAGCAAGTCAAGAAGAGGTAAGAAAGGCTGTTATGTGTTCGGAAAGCGAGAAGAGTCAGTGAAGTCAGTCGTTTATTCCAGCTTGTGTATTCTGCTCGGTGCTGCACGAGTAAACCTCTCTTCGACGCTTATATATATACATGTCCCAGCTATATACCGAGGCGTCGACCCCAGCCATCTGCAACGGGGTGGTGTCACAGATGCAAATAAACGATCGGGTGGCCTCTCGTTCACTCGCTTCAGAACAGCGAAAGACGCGTTTACTCGTCGTTCTTGCCCTGGGTACCGGTCTTGCGACCAGTGCGGCGGGCAGCAATAAGACCAGCCTTCTGACCAGCGGGAGCGTCGCGGGGCCTGTAAAGTCAGCAAAGTACTCGGTTTTTTCGATATTTTAATCTGTGATACGCACATAGTCGAGGCGTGACCAATGTGCTGGTAGCGTTAGCGTTGTCCTTAAAACAATTTCAAGAAGAAGAGGAGTAAGAGGAGGTGGGGAAAAAGATGTGGAAGATAAAAAAGACATGAAAGGAGTGTGGAGGTGGGAGGATGGGCGTGTGTTGAAAAACAGAATGATCGGCATCCAGTTTTCGACAAATGCTCCCGTACAAGAACAAGAAACTCACCTGGTGGTTACCACCACCGTGGGGGTGGTCGACGGGGTTCATAGCAACACCACGAGTACGAGGCCACGAGTTGCGCTTGGCACGCATGGCGTGGTGCTTGCGACCGGCCTTGAGGAAGGGCTTGTCGACACGGCCACCGCCGGCGGCGACACCAATGGTAGCACGAGCGCGCGACGAGACGGTCTTCTTGGCACCCGAGGGGAGACGGATGCGAGTCTTGCCGTCCTCCGAGTGGCCAATGATGGTGGCGTAGTTGCCCGAGGTACGGGCAAGGGCTCCGCGGTCACCGACCTTCTCCTCAACGTTGAAGACGATGGTACCCTCGGGGCACTGACCGAGGGGAAGAACGTTGCCGATCGCGAGGGCAGCCTTCTTACCGGCGTAGATGAACGAGCCGGTCGAGATACCCTCAGCCGCGATGAAGGTCTCCTTGCGGAGCTTGTAGCGGTAGGGGTCGCGGAAGACGACGGTGGCAAGGGGAGCGCCACTGCGGGGTCAGCAAATGTTCCCAGAAAGTCCAGTCGTTCGACCTTCTCCACAGTCTCCTCTCCGCCGCCGCGGCACTCCGCTGAGAATCCCCATCCCGATCCCAGCCAACAGCCCCCTCCCGTCCCAGCCCTCCCATCTCATCCCGCGTCCCATCTCCATCGCCGATCCGTCGATCCTTTCCGTCCCAAATTTCGGCCTCCGGTCCACCACTCACCGGCCAGCGTCGTGGATGATCTCCCTCACGACACCACGGATGTAGCCGTTCTTCTCAGCAAAGTCGAGGTTGCGGAGACGAGCAGGGTTCTTGTTGTGGTGCGTGTGGGACTTGAAGATCCCACCCGACTTCCTCTGGGCACGAATGACACGCTAGACGTCAGCCAACACTCTCATCGGTATCGCGGATCGCGGAATCGCTCGTTCGCGCGCGCGGATAAAACGTACACCCATCTTCTGCGGACTGTCAGCAACGCTCTCGGCGACGGCTTGGTCGTGTTCCTACGCACTGGCTTTTTTGGACTTGAGGGTTAGTGAAAGTTGAACGAGTCGAAGCTGTTCAACCAAGCCTCGCATCCGGTGCCAGTCCCACACCCACAGAGTGCACACACACTCCCAGCGCCCCTCGCTCCGTGCCACCCCACCTGCCCCGGCCCAAGCCTGGGACACTCAACACATTGGCCATGCATCGACAATGATTTCACCGCCAGCTAAAACCTGTAATGCCGGGACCCTATATCGGCGTTATGAATTTGTGGCATCGTGGTCGGATTTAACATAACGCCGACAGAAGCGACAGCGGAAGCAAAAGGCACTTGACATGACGGAATCTAATGCATACAGACAACTCTCTACAGCGCCTACTGTTTTCACGTCTTGCTCAGTTTCTTACCTAGACCACCCAAGCTTAGACGAATCTTCTTCTCCTTGGTATCGCTCTGCTGCTCCTTCTTCACTGTTTTGCCAACGAGGTCCGCGAGTGCCCCGTCTCCCTCGTCCTGTTCTGCACGCTGCCGCTTTGCGCGAATCTTGAGCTCGACGTCCGTGAGGTCGTCCACGAGTTGCGTTGTCTCGGACGACTTTGGCGAATCACCCTCAACGGAGCCTTCGCTGTCAGATGCATCGTCGTAATCGAGCCCGAGCGCACCGCTGCTTTTCGCGGGGGGTTTCCGCTTACCCCCTTGCAACCGTTTGCGTTTGACGGGCAGAATGCTGGTGCTTGCGTCGTCTTCGTCTGAACGGTGGAACCAGGCTTCCTCCTCGTCGGCGATGGAGCGGGTCTGGTTGGACTCGACGGCCTGGACCGTTGGCTGGGGAGGAGGCTCCCTGTACTGATCCCACTTTGCTCGAAGGCCGAGAATGTAGGACCTGGCATAGGGTCGCTCGGACAGTCGGAGCATTGTCGGCTCATACTTTTCAAACATGTCCACAATGATCGCCTTCATGTTGTCCTGAAAAGGTCAGTCAGAAATAACGCCACACCTTACCTTGCGGATCAGTTCCAATGTGTCGACACACGCAGAGCTTAGCATTGTATCACGGTCCGTCTCGCGCTCAACGAGGTCGAGGATCGCCTTGGTGACACCATTCTTGGCAAAGTTGCGATGCACAAAGTGGTTGTTGGTCCGCAAGCATGCCTTGATGAAACGAAGTGCGGCTAATTGTTAGATGGATCGCCACACGTCACACTTACAATGACGCAATGTCTTGGCCCTGGCATACATCAACGAGCAAACCTTTTGTGCGAGAGGGTTGGACAGGATGTAGAACTGAGCACGGTGCGCGTGCACCAGCAGACAGAAGGACAGGATGTCGACCAAAGAGTTGACGAGAGCAGTGCGCTCGATCGACATTTCCGGAGGAGCTAGGGTTAACAGCGACCGAGGGAATAGACCTACCTGTCATTTCTGACAACTGAGGGAGGTCGGACAAGGGCTGGAACAGCGGCCCCGCGCAGTTGTCGTAAAAGTATTGCACAAATGACTCCATCAATGGAGCGTCCTTGACGCGTGCAAACGTCTGTTGTCAGCAATTGCCACGTCACAGTACCCACCTCGTTGTCTGGGCCGGGCTCAAGGAGAGTCTTTAACGCCTCAATCAGTTGCTGGACGAGACCCTGGTCCTGCGTCGTCTGAAGCAGGTTGATCGTGACAAGGAGGAACGGGGAGCGTCGGTGGAGCTCCTCGACGCGCGACGAGTGCACGCGGACGGCGTTGGCGTCATGCTCAACCGCGAGCGTGAGAATCTCGGCGCCCGCGTGGAGCACAACAGCTTCTGGCTGGCGGAATGCCCACTCGCACGCCAGCAGGAGACCACGCTCCAGGAGGGTGCGATACAGCTGCAGGCGGTTAGGCACCTGCACCCCCTTGCCCATGAGCATGAGCTGGTGCAGGAAGAGCACCAAGTCGCGTCTCTTGGTCGCCAGAGCCGTGTCCTCTGTCGCGTCTGTCCTAAAGTCGGCGAACAGCTGCTGCAGGATGCCCTCGTCCGACTGGATATATGTCGTAATGTCGACCTGGTTGAAGAAGACAAAGCTGTTGAGGATGCCAAAGGTAGGGTCGTCAAGCATGCGCGCCAGGACAACGTCCTTGAGGTACATTAAGCGCGACGTCTGGTGAATCTTGTTGCGGATGCTCTCGTCCTTGATATCGACCACCTGACGGAACTTTGAGAACTGCTTGAAGAACGCACGGTACGAAGCCTTCAGAGTAGGGAACTCGGGGTCGTCTGCTGTCAGAAGATGTTCACAGCTGCGACTCACATTCCAACATGCCCAACACGCCCGTGTAGATATCGTCCTGCAAGATGTACTCAAAGATGCCATTGTCGTTGAACATGACTGCTGTCAGCGCATCATCAGCACATCACCCACGGATCGTCTGCATCAACGAGCACAACGCGTGCAAATCGTTGATGCTTTCGAGGTCCTCGGCCTGGTTGAGAACATTGATAAGCTGCTTGATGTAATCCTGAGAGTCAGCACGGCCACATGGCATCCACGCACCTCTCCGATGATGTGCTCCACCGCGCGTTCGCGGCCAGTGGTCGTCTTGGCCTGCATGCGGAAGGTCATCTCCTGGTCCCTGCTTGTTAGCTTTTGGCTCCCTCACGCGCCTTACTTTATGTTTCCCAGGGACGGGGCAGGCCATTCGCCGCGTGCCACCGCGCCCATGACCGACGCGGACGCGCCGAGAAGAGGGGAGCCGCCAGTTGGAGTCGACGGACCCATCATCTTGGACTCGTCTCCTGCATGTCAGCCGCGTCGCCACTGCATCCATATACCAATCTGATTGCTCAGATGCTTCTGCACCTCGAGGATGAACTGGAAAATGTCGTCACAGCCGTCGGGGTCCTGGAACGATAGCGCAATGTCGAGCTGTGTGTTGCGGTCCGTCCACACAATTAAAGTATCTGCAAGGTCAGCTGGGTCGCGTGATACGACTCACCCTGCTGCTTTGTGTAGTTCTCGTCCTTGGAGACGTGCACATTCAGGAGGAAGTCGTCCGCGAGGTAACCTCCCGACCCTTCCATGTCGTCCTCCTGGCGTTCGGGCTCGACAACAATAAGGGCGACATCGTTTTGCGCGTCATATATCCCTTTGCAGCGACCCGTTCCGCGATCAAACCATGCCTGGTCGCGCAGCTCGTAGACCTGGACGCGTTAATATTGAAATATGGTTCATTCCTTTACCTTGACGCGCTTTCCAGCCCCGTTATCGCTGTCGCCGTCGGCCAGAAGCATGTCGTCGCTCTGGTCGCCCACATCGTCGGGCTGCACCTCCATGCCTTCAGCTACCACATCCTCTCCTTCGCTAAAGCTCGAATCGGCGGATGTCGATTCTTCAATCACATCTGTGCGCGCGGCGGGTCCATTGTCGTCCGCAAGTACGTCCGCCGACGACTGTGTCGACTCGAGGGTTGCCATTCGGCGCGTTGGGAACGGTAAAGGAGCGGGGAATCAAGGCGCGCAGTAGCGGATGCCGTTGCTCTGTGATACAGATACTTTTTTGTTGTGAAAAGATGGATGGAAGATGAAAGTTGATGGAAGGATGGACGGATGGTGGGATAAACAAATACAGTGCGGCGAGTGAGGACCACAACGGCGAGTGGAGATGGATTCAATGATGTGAGAGCAGTTGGCCACTCTGCAAAGCAGGGACAAAGTAAAGTCACGAGGGTTGGAAGCATCCAACGGAAGCAAATCCACGTGGTCACAGCCAGCACTGTGGTCTTGTACCCGGTGCCGTGCATCCCTTTGACTTTCGTGCGAATGTGCACCAAACGCGCTCGCTACATCAACATTCACGACATTGGTGCAGTGGTGCTTGTTATTGTTGACATCCCCGTCATCAATCTTGTCACCTCCACTCCTCTTTCTCTTCCGCATCCGTGATCACTCGCGATGCCGAGCAAACGAGTCTTCGAATCGGACGACCCTCTTCAATTATCCAAGCGCCGGCGAACGGAACCCGTCGTTGCTCCAGCACCGCGGCGTGACACCAGCTTCATATCCTGGCTAGGGCAAGCAATGGCGCGGCCGTTTAAACGTGAGCGAGGAATACAGTGTATCTGTACAGAATCTAACGATCAGGAGATGCAGCGCCTCAAGTTGGCATGGGGCAGCACCGTCGACGTTCGTTGGGAGCACGCCCCCGGCAGTCCCTTCCATCAAACGTTATCGTCCTCGATGACACCTCCGAGGCCGACCCCGAGGAAGACCGCTACCGGAGGGATCAAATTGCCAAACAGACCGAAGCGCGGCGGCACCTCAACGACCATGTTGACTCCAAAGTCCTCGAGATGATCGACACACATGGTGCCTTCTCCAAGCTCGGCAACACCTCGCAGGCTGCCGGACCGTCCCGGTCTCGACCGGACGTCACCTTTGCTCGTCCTGAGCGACAGAGGGACTGGACTCGCGCTGAATCGCCAACGTCCAGTCGCACAACCAGCTCGACGTCCTCTGCGGGGCGACGGGGCTCTCGCGGAACGAGCTTGCGGACGCCGGTGCAGCATGATTCACAATTCAAGATGCTCGATAAAATGATTGCCGAGGCTCGAAGCAACGGCTCGCCACTTGTAGTGGCCCTCGAGCGCACCCGGGACGACTTGAGCCGTGAACAGGAACGTTCTCCCTGTAAGTGTTTGTATGCGACTGGGCTGACAGACAGTGGTGAAGAGGTGGGGCAGCTTTGGTACCTCGGCGGCCACAGGGAAGACAACCCTCGCGGACCAGCTCAAGGCACTCCGTCTAGAAAAGCAGAAGACGTTTGAGGATGCTCTCGCGCCTGTCAACAAGAAGGTGACTTGCAGCCCAACAGCAGTCCTGACCCTCAGTTTGAACCCCGTCGCCCGGCCATCAGGACACGACCGCCTCCGGAGCCCTTTGATCGGTTGGTTCACACTTGCGATACTCTAATCTGACCTCAGCACAAAGAGCTACCTCCTTGAGTCGATCCAGAAGGCGGACGAAGAGAGGGAGAGGCTCCTAAAGAAGCGGCTCGCGGTGAAGATTCCGACAGACCTTTCAAAGGAGCAGAAGGAAATTGTGAGTCCAACGTTGTCTCTGTCACTGACCTCAGCATGATGACCGTCTTCGCGATCCGCACTTTAAAGCCCTTGCCGGCAGTACAGAGGTCGACTCCAGGTCGCTCAGCCGCCTGCGCTCCCTCACTTGGCTCAACGACGACATTATCGGCTTCTACATGGAGCTCATCAACAGCCGCGCAAAGAGCGACGACGTAAAGGTCTTCGCTATGAACACGTACTTTTACCAGAAGCTCTCCGAACAGGGCTACGACAAGGCCAACCTTAAGCGCTGGACGAAACGTATGAAGCTGGACATTTTCAGCCTCGACAAGCTGCTCATCCCGATCAACATTGGGAATGCGCACTGGACATGCGCCGTCATCAACTTTGCCGACAAACGTTTCGAGTACTACGACTCGATGAGCGACTCGGGATACCGGTACAATGTGTTCAAGGTGAGTCACTTGGATGGTTCTGTACTGACAATAGCACCTGCGGGCGTACCTCCAGGCCGAGCACAGGGAGAAGAAGGGGTCCGCATACAATTTGAGTGGCTGGACCGATGTCTTCAACCCCGTAAGTTCCATCCGGCACTTCCCAGCTGACGTCAGGACACGCCTAAACAGAATAACGGTTCGGACTGTGGCGTGTTCACCTGCCAGACGTTGGAAACCATTGCACGCGGGAAAGACTTGATTCCCAAAGGCGCCTTCAAGTTCAGCGGCCGCAACATGCCGTTCTTCCGCCAGCTCATGGTGATTGAGATTGCGTCGGGCAAGCTGAGCGAGCGTCCTTGGGACCCATGATGGTCGAGCGTCCGGTGATGGTTGAGTCTGAGAACTCGCCGGGGTCGATGAGAGCGGTGTGAAAGAAGGAGCAGGGTTTTTCCTGTGGAGAGAGTAAGCAGAGTTTTTTTCCCGTGGAGAGAGTAGTCGCGCCAGTCTATGGAGAGTGCAGCAGTGCAATGCAGCAGTACGACCAAGTAGAGCCTCATAGTGTGTATAGATAGGTATACGAGAGAGCAGCATGTCATTGTCATTGGATTCCTGTGTCACCAAAACGAACCAGTGCGGCCTGTCACGGCCGCTGGCTTCCAGAACTTCACGAACATGACCGACAACACATCGACATTACAGCCCGGTCCAGCCGACACGACACATGTTTAGGCAGACTAGGTTGCGGCTCCGACACGGATATCAGCCAACAGCCACGGTCGGCAGGCTCGGCTCGGGTATCAAACATGCCAAGGAACACGCCTCCATATTATTGGGCCTGTCACACTTCTCAAAGTGGAGCAGCAGCACTTTGACAAGATTAGAACACAGGCAAACAAGCTTAAGCCAAGCGTCCCCGAAGCGTGCGAGCCGATATGCCGGAAGCTGGCCCAATTCTGAGCATGCGTTGGCACGGTGTGGCGCTGCACCGCCTTCTCGGCACTGGCATGATGTGCTGAGGGATTATCGTCCCCTGTGCCTGTTTGCGTTCTTTTCTGTTTCTGTTTTGTTTTGTCCCCCCCTCCGGCCCCGTGCATCGAAACAGTGCAGATCTGGGATCTCGAGCTTGTTTGCATGTGAACACCTGTACAAGAGTACGTGTCGGCATACGTGATCTGCGTGATTTTCATCAAGACCATATGGAACGTGGACTCAATGATCGTCCGATCATCATGCAGACATGAGGATAGTGGCGAGAGTAACAATGCTGTGGAGAGCACGCCACCACCGGCAAGACAGCCATGTCCCGCGGCGCGATGTCGCCAAGCCACCATGTCTTTCCCACAGAGGCCATCGGACGCATCGGTTCTAACTCGCAGATGGTTGGACCCACCGCAACAGACCCACCGCAACGACCTCGGCCTCGTCCGTCACTCGGCCGTGCGCCCACCAGTCACTGGCGACCGGGGCCCGCAGTCTAGACTCTAGAGACAGTGCTCGGCGACGACCTCGGCGGTGTGCGTGCTACCAAGACCACATTGGCCGCGCCAAGACTGCTAAAGGCTTGGACGACGTCATGGCGGCCAGAGCTAGCAGTGCACGTGCCGCCGCAGCCGACGCAGCCGACTGTTGACAGCTAAAGTGTGGGTACTGAATGCAGAGCCTAAAGCCGAGATAGGCGGAGGATGGGACGCCAGCAGGGCATCAAAGTTGAACGGGTCAGGAACAGGTCGGATGTTTAGGCCAGCCAGTGGCTCGGAATGCTTGTTTGCCAGTTCTTGGCCCTGCCTTGGGACCCCAGACACCCCGGAGATGCCTAATGGGGTCAGATCCCAGGACAATGGGAGCAAGGCTGGAACAACGTGATTCTGATGAATCAGCGATGAAGCGCGTCATCTGCCAGCTGCCAGCCAGGCTCATATTCGCGCGCTGGCGTTGCTTCTGTTTTTCCCATATACCGCAAGGCACGAGGTGGTGCATGTCGTGCGGTGCGCTCGACGTCGGCAGCACAGGAATTTGCACTGAATGGGCCTGGCTAGCTTACACCTACACCGCACAGGCCTCCCGTCCCCTAGCCCCTGCCGCCGCAAGAACCCAGAAGTCTGAACTCTGTTCTGATGCCTCCACCCACGATCCGATGGCGGACACCGGGGTCTGGTAACAGCGACACGGGCGATTCCTAGAGTGGCAACGTGACCTCACCATCTGACCGTTTTGTCTATTTAAGACAACAACAAGCGGACGACTTGTTCTCACACACCTCAGCCCAACGACTACACACACGTCTGACCACCGCTCTCTAGATCCCCACAGCACTTTTACTCACTCTACCATGTCTAACCAGCTCAACTTCAACGCCCCCGCCGCTCACCCCAAGGCGCCGCACGTCGACGAGGACGAGCTTCATCGCTACGTCACTGAGGAGATGCCCCGCACGGCCAAGATGTCGTCGAGCACCTCGGGCGCCGCCGGCCTCATTGTAAGCATCCACGAGCCCACACAATAGATCTCATCAGCTGACATTCCCCAGACTGTCCAGCCCCTCCAGAAGAACGACATGCAGCCCTCGTACGCGCAGGACTTTGGCGCCAACTCGGTCACTGTAGGTCGACCCCCGCCGGGCTCCACGCTAACCCCCAGCACGGCTTCTACGGCTCCATGATGTCGGGTCTCGGCTCGATCATCGGTACGCTCGGCCAGTTCCCGTGCTGCCCGCTCCCGAACCCGTACAAGGAGGTCCGCCAGGGCTCGGTCGGTCTCGTCTCGCGCTTCGGCCAGTTCTACAAGTCGGTCGACCCCGGTCTTGTCCAGATCAACGTGTGCTCTGAGCAGATTAGCATTGTCGGTGAGTACAGGAGCAAAGAGATGCTTGGCGCAAGGGTACTGACTCGCACAGACGTCAAGATCCAGCTCACGACCGTGCCCCGCCAGACCGTGCAGACCAAGGACAATGTCTCGGTCGAGGTCGACTCGGTCATTTCGTGGCACATTGTCTCGCCCTACCGTGCCGCCTACGGCATCAACAACCTCCGCGAGGCGCTTGTCGAGCGTGCCCGTGAGTATTCCAGCTGACACTAAAGAGCGCTCAGCTGACACATGGCAGAGACCACCCTCCGCCAGGTCGTCGGTGGTCGTGTCCTCCAGAGCGTCATCTCCGACCGTGAGGGTCTTGCCCAGGAGGTTGCCGAGATCGTAAGTCTGCCAACACAAGCTCCAAGCTGACACCTCAGATTGAGACGACCGCCGAGAAGTGGGGTGTCTCCATCGAGTCGATCCTCCTCAAGGACATCAACTTCTCCGTCGAGCTCCAGCAGTCGCTCTCGTCGGCCGCCACCCAGAAGCGTATCGGAGAGTCCAAGGTCATCGCCGCGCGCGCCGAGGTCGACGCCGCCAAGCTCATGCGCCAGGCGGCCGACATTCTCGCCTCGCCGGCCGCCATGCAGATCCGCCAGCTCGAGGCCCTCCAGGCCATGGCGCGCTCGTCGGGCTCCAAGGTCGTGTAAGTACCGCACCCATCGCACCCAAACGCTTCAATTTCATCAGCTAAACCTCAGATTCGTGCCAATGAACCTCAATCAGATGGGATCTGCAGGCCTCGACCAGTTCCAGCAGCAGATCTCGTCCGCGGCCCGCGACGAGCATGGCCACGACTACCTCGGCTCGAGCCCCGCCGCGCAGGCCGGCCTCATCAGCACCGTTGCAAACGTCTAATTAACACGACCTGACACATGATAATACAAACCACCCTCTACTAGTTCTCTCTGTCATGCCGTCTTAATGCGCCTCGGCGCCATCACATTTGTAACACCAGCGCTCGATCAGTTGTCATTCCCACTTTTCTAGTAACGTTAATGGCCCCAAGTCGTAGTTATGAGTTATGCAAACCCACGTCAACAGAACAGGATATGAGGTGCAGTGCACTGGCTCTTGAAGCCATGCGGAATGCTGGGATGTAAAGATAGCCTTGCACGATCGTGCGATCTTCCGCGGACTATCTCTCCGCAGACCGGTAGAACGGCCGCCTAGGGAACAGGTGCCACATTGGGATCTCCGTCCCACCTCGGAAGCGTAAGCGCCGCGGAGACGGCTCCATCAGCCCGAACGAGCTCTTTGACTCTGTTCTCTCCCCTCACTCATACTCTCTGTCCGCTTCAAGGGTAAGGAATCTCCTAGTTGTGGCAGTCGACGTTGGTGGCGCTGCCACATTGATCGGCACGGCGGTGCTGCCACATTCGACAACAGCCTCTCTGTTCGTATAGTGGCTAGTATGCTCGCTTGTCATACACGACCGCGGGAGACCGGAGTTCAATTCTCCGACAGAGAGACAGTGGCCGCTGGACGGGTGCGAGCTTGTTCATTCCTTTTTGGACAGTGATGACTGGGGACCTCGCCTGCCTTTTGGCTACTTGGTCGACGCGTCTGACAGCTGAGAACAGTTCGGAGGAGGCTTCGACGAGCGGCGGGAACAGGACAGTCGTTGTGATATCGTACTGGAGTTGGAGAGAGCCAGGGCTAGTCCTGACCAAAGACATGAGCTCAAGTTGAGTGAGCGACATGAACAGGAGGAGGAACCACCACACCAAGTCGGCCACTCGGCCGTTTGTTGGATTCAGGATGATATCAGCACGATGCTTTATTCCAGACGAAAGCTGGTAAGCGCTTCAAATGGCTTGCACGCATTGCATTGATGTCGGTGCATCGGAGGGCAATCAATTGTTTATACACAGTTTCCATAAAACTGCCACTTACGTGCCACTCGATACTGTGTGTCGCGTGCGCTGTGTCATTGTTGTCTGTGGCGAGTTCAACGTGCCGCAGGTTCTGGTGCACAATACAAGGCAACAGATGAGTTCAGATGCACTTTGTCTGGCATGTGAGTGATCACGGTGGAGATCCAACAATGGGTTCATAGGAAAAGGACGAAATAGATAAATACCGACAAATGTCATGAAAGAGGATCCACTCATGTGACCCCTTCTGTAGCTGACAGTCTGCCACAGCCTGTTCCACCGCCATGGATACAGCGTCCCCCGACGTCACGAGTCAACAGAAGATTATGCATAGCAATGCGCAGAGTGGTACCAAGTATATTACATACAAGCGAAAATGTCCTCTGTCGCGGGAAAGGTTCAAGTAAGTACAAGTGGGGTCGCCGATGAAGAGATCAAGGGAGATGTGGAGTTACGGGTCGACGCCGAGGGAGCACGTCTTGGTGGCCGTCCCTGCAGCAGCGTGGCAGTTGAGCGGGGCAGCCGTGGAGCACTTTGTGTGCACGAGAACTAGGGTCAGCGTTGTCAAATAGTGCCTACTCACTCCCACAGTCGTCGCACTGCAGCGCGACGCGCGACCCGCCCATGCGTTTCTGGCACACGAGGCACTTTTCCTTTGTCGACGGGCGCGGGAGGAACGCGAATGCGAGGTTGGCAACTAAGGCGTGTCAGCGGTGGTTGCGTGGGGGTGCTCACCGGTGAAGAGGGCAGGCTGCTCGCGGTGGACGATACTAAAGCGGTGTGTCGACGTGCACTCGCTCGAAGTACGTGATGCTGCCTTGCCTGTCTTTGGTTGTGCTTTGGCTGAAGCCTTTGGAGATGTCTTGCGGGACGGCTCAGGAGATACCTTTGGCGAGATCTCGGGCGACGCCTTGGCCGACGTCGTAGGGGACGCCTTTGGCGTCGAGCCGTCCTCGCTAGGCTGCGGCGTCGGCAGGCCGATAGCCTTAGCCATAACGGTCTCCTTGGTCGGCGACATAGGCTCCTCCTTGGGGATGTCAACGACATCCATCTCAGGGGTAAGCACGCGCGAGCTGCGCTCGCCGCGGATCGTGCGCGTGGACCCGATCGCGTCCGCCTCGTCGCTGTCGTACGGCGGCGACGGGGGGTAGTCGCACGGCATCGGGCGTGCGGGGGATCCGGCCACCGTGTCGTGGTCCCAGATGAGGTGG
>Ga0160505_101018_pt1 | contig 13939 bp, 17 predicted proteins | sample DIDeMG_FD_108225 | JGI IMG/M metagenome (GOLD analysis project Ga0160505, IMG submission 108225) | Enriched chicken feces microbial communities from UW Madison campus, WI, USA - DID2874_E49_Stillage MG | ecosystem: Host-associated > Birds > Digestive system > Large intestine > Fecal ... | reverse complement strand
CGTCAAACGGATTGTTTCCGTGCGACATTGTTATTGTGGGGACGGAGGCCGCAGAGCCCAAAAGGGCCGAAAGGGGGTCGGGTCGGTGTTCTCCAGCCGATTAGAGACCGTGTTGACAGCGCGCACGACGGTGACGCGGTGAGATGCGTGCGTGAGGAATAGATTGATGTTGAGAGGTGACTGGGTGGTTGCACGGAGAGGTGGAGAGGAGAGAAACAAGAAATGGCCGAGTCTTGTGATGAATGCAGAGTGTGAGTGTGCACTGCACTGCAATCCTCAATCTGGACAGCGCCGTGGTCCTGGCTGGCAATAAACGATAGCAAAGGCAAAGGAAACGCGTAGCCACCGTAGCCAGCCCTGGCACTGGCGCATTCACGTATTCACTCGGTGGTCCGGATGTTAATGTCCTACAGTGAGAATGCGTGGCACAGGCGTGGCACTCCAACAAACAATGTACAATACTGGTACGTAATCGTCTGGAAACGGACACAAGAGACAAGTCCGCTGTTGAAGGAGTAAGAGCAACTGTATCAGCAACAACACGTGGACAACAAGAGGGAAATGCCGTTAAAATGATGACTCATTTTTGATTTTGATGTTTGCCTCCATCGCACGCGTCAGGGTTGACGGGTGCAGCGGAGGTTGATTTGGCCCTGGATGGAAAAAACAAAACAGACCAAACAGATCAAAACAAACCCATCCCACCCCATGCTGCACACCGTACGGCGAAGCTGGACGCGCGCTCATCCTCGCTCCTCACCCCTAATCCTTGCTTGTTTTCCTTGCCCCTTGCCCTACTAGGTAGGTGTGTATTTACCAACAGACCAAACAGACCCAAACAACGGACACCCACCAGCCAGCCAGAGAGAGGACGGACGGGTGCCTTCCCTCCTCCTTCCTCATCCTCCAGTTTTGAATGTTGTTGTTGTCCATTCTACAAACAACAACAAGACAGGTAAGACTAGTACTATCGTCATCCCATAGACTCTTGTCATCAACATCAACAACACCTTCCCCCTCACTACTTGTCCGCCACCACCTCATCTTCAAGACTGTACGACCGTCACTTGCACCCCCTTTCACCACACCCCCCTCCCCTCGACGGTCATTCACCATGTCCGACAGTGAGGCCGCCTCCGAGTTCCGCTTCGACGATAGCGACTCGGATGGCTACGTCCAGCCCGCGAAGGGCAAGAAGGCCCCAGCTAAAAAGGCAGCCGCCGCCCCGAAGAAGGTAGGTATAAAGGTGCGTATTGTTGCACGCTTCCTTGCCCCTCCCCACTTTGTCACGGCGGATACTGACCACCATCACAGGCGGCACCGAAGAAGGCAGCGGCAGTGAAGAAGGCACCTTTGGCTGCCAAGAAGAACCTTCCCAATGGCTCTGGCTCCGAGGATGAGTCCGACGACGCTCCTGCTGCCAAGCCTAAGAACGACGACGATGATGTTGACATGGCTCCTGCAAAGCCGGCGGCGAAGAAGAGCGCCAGTGAAATGTACCAGAAGGTAAGCTCAGAATCAACCCACACTTCCAGGACGAGGTACTGACATCAATCCACAGCTCTCGCAGCTAGAGCACGTCCTCAAACGTCCCGACACGTACATTGGCTCCGTTGAGAAGCAAACCCAGGACATGTGGGTCCTCGACCCCGAGACCAAGTCCATGGTGAACCGGTGAGTAGCAGCTTCGCGTAGAGGTACGGCAACCTGACTCTCATCAGCACCATCACATACGTTCCCGGTTTCTTCAAAATCTTCGACGAGATTCTTGTCAACGCTGCCGACAACAAAATCAATGACCCCACTATGGACACGATCAAGGTCAACATTGACCGTGAGAAGAACCAGATTTCCGTTTACAACAACGGAAAGGGTATCCCCGTGGAAATGCACTCCAAGGAAGGGATCATGATTCCCGAGCTGATTTTCGGCAATCTGTAAGGTTCTGCACAATGGGGCGCAAAGCTGAAACGACAGGCTAACCTCGTCCAACTATGACGACGACCAGAAGAAGCTCACCGGTGGTCGTAACGGTTACGGAGCCAAGCTGGCTAACATTTACTCGCTCGAGTTCAGTGAGTGGACTGCTAAACGACAATAGCTGACACTCAGTCGTGGAGACAGCCGACAAGGTCAACGGCAAGAAGTACAAGCAGGTGTTCTCGAACAACATGGGCAAGAAAGGAACGCCCAAGATCACCGAGAACAAGAAGGGCGAGGAGTGGACCAAGATCTCCTTCACTCCTGACCTTGCCCGTTTCGGCATGAGCGGTATTGACGATGACACGTACGCTCTTCTCATGAAGCGCGTCTATGACGTTGCCGGTACCGTCAAGGACATCAAGGTGTTCCTCAACGACGAGCGCCTGAAGATCAAGGGCTTCAAGCAGGTGGGTAGTCACTGCGTGAGCTGAGACTGACGTGCTCAGTACGTTGAAATGTACCTCGCTGCCGCCACAGCCGCGCAGACCGCCAACTCTGGTGGCGCCGCTGCGGCCAAGCCCACTGTTGTCTACGAGACTGTAAACAAGCGCTGGGAGGTCGCGTTTGCCCTCTCCGATGGCGAGTTCAAGCAGGTCTCCTTCGCCAACTCGATTGCCACTATCAAGGGTGGTACCCACGTGGACATGATTGCCTCTCAGCTCGCTACCAAGCTGTAAGTTCCAACTCTTTCGCTGACAGCTTACACGTCCAGGCTCTCATCGGTGACGAAGAAGAACAAGGCTGCGCCGGTCAAGGCGTTCCAGATTAAGAACCACATGTGGATCTTCGTCAACGCTCTCATCGAGAACCCCTCGTTCGACTCGCAGACCAAGGAGACCCTCACCCTTAAGGCTTCTGCTTTCGGATCCAAGTGTGACCTGTCGGAGGACTTTGTCAAGAAGGGTATGTTCTCACATCACGGTCCGAGCTAACATATCAGTCGTCAAGTCGGGCATTGTCGACAACGTTCTCAGCTGGGCCCGCTTCAAGCAGGACCAGATGCTCAAGAAGACCGACGGTGCCAAGCGTACTCGTATCGGTGGTATCGCCAAGCTTGAAGATGCAAACTGGGCCGGTGGCCGCAACGCCAACCGGTGTACGCTCATCCTCACTGAAGGAGACTCCGCCAAGGCCCTCGCCGTGTCCGGTCTCGGTGCCATCTCTGGACGTGACACCTTTGGTGTCTTCCCTCTCCGTGGAAAGCTCCTCAACGTTCGTGAAGCCAGCCACGACCAGATCATGAAGAACGTCGAAATCCAGAACATCAAGCAGATTCTTGGTCTCAAGCACAACCACGACTACAAGTCGGTTGACAGCCTCCGTTACGGCCAGCTCATGATCATGACCGATCAGGATCACGACGGTTCTCATATCAAGGGCCTTATCATCAACTTCTTCGACCACTTTTACCCCTCCCTTCTTCGCATTCCAAACTTCCTGGTTGAGTTTATTACTCCCATCGTAAAGGTTTGGAAGGGCAAGCAGGAACACACCTTCTACACCATGCCCGAATACGAGGAGTGGAAGGCGAAGAACAATGACGGCCGTGGCTGGGAGTCCAAGTACTACAAGGGTCTCGGTACCAGCAAGGCCACCGACGCCGCCAAATACTTCTCTGCCATCGACAAGCATCGTCTCGCCTTTGACCCCATGAAGCCCGAGGACCGCCAGCTCATCGACATGGCGTTCAACAAGAAGAAGGCCGACGACCGCAAGGAGTGGCTCCGGCAGTTCAAGCCCGGCACCTACCTCGACCACGACATCAAGACCATTCCTCTCCAGGACTTTGTCAACAAGGAGCTGATCCTCTTCTCCATGGCTGACAACATCCGTTCCATTCCCTCGGTCGCAGACGGCCTCAAGCCTGGTCAGCGCAAGGTCGTCTTCGCCTGCTTCAAGCGTAACCTCAAGAAGGAAATCAAGGTCGCCCAGCTTGGCGGTTACGTTTCCGAGAACACGGCCTACCACCACGGTGAAGTCAGTCTGACGGCGACAATTGTTGGTCTCGCCCAGAACTTTGTCGGCAGCAACAACATCAACCTCCTCGAGCCCAACGGTCAGTTCGGTACTCGCATGCAGGGTGGCAAGGACGCAGCCAGCGCTCGTTACATTTTCACCAATGTGCCTCGCATGACCCGCACCATCTTCCACCAGGCGGATGACGCTATCCTCAACTACCTGACGGAAGACGGCCAGAGGATTGAGCCCGAGTACTACCTCCCCACCGTGCCTATGGTGCTGGTCAACGGTGCTGACGGTATCGGCACTGGCTGGAGTACTTCGATTCCCAACTACAACCCCAAGGACATTGTAGCCAACATCCGCCGCCTCATGAACGGAGAGGAGCAGGAGAGGATGACCCCGTGGTTCCGCGGCTTCAACGGCACCATTGAGCGCATCGAGAACGACAAGTTCAAGGTCAGCGGCATTGCCACCAAGGTTGACGACAAGACGATCGAGATCACCGAGCTCCCCGTTCGCAAGTGGACGCAGGACTTCAAGGAGATGATCGAGGAGATGACCAGCGGCGGCAAGGACGGCAAGACGGACGCATCCGCTTCGGTCATCAAGGACTACGAAGAGCACCACACCGACACGACCGTTCACTTCAAGCTCCACATGAAGGATTCCGGCATGAAGGCTGCCGAGGCCGAAGGCTTCGAGAAGTTCTTCAAGCTCACCAGCACGATCACCACCTCGAACATGGTCTGCTTCGACCTTCAGGGCAAAATCAAGAAGTACGCTTCTCCCGAGGAGATCCTTGCCGACTTCTACCCCAAGCGCCTCGAGTTCTACAGTCTTCGCAAGCAGCACCTCGCCGACGAGCTGAACAAGGAGTTTGAGCGTCTGTCGAACCAGGCTCGTTTCGTCACCATGATCATTAAGAAGGAGCTCATTGTCAACAACAAGAAGAAGAAGGACCTTGTTACCGAGCTGCGTGAGCTCAAGTTCCGCCCCTTCCCCAAGGGAGCCAAGCGCCCCGAGTCTGAATCGGAGGACGCGCTCGAGGAGGAGGAGGAGCAGGGCACCGACGGCGACTATGACTACCTCCTGGGCATGGCCATCTGGAGTCTTACGGCTGAGAAGGTATGTTGCCCAGTTGGAACGATCACTGACATTGCAGGTCGAGAAGCTTCTCACTCAGCGTGACGCTAAGGAGGCTGAACTCATCGCCCTCCTCAAGCTCTCGCCTCAGGACATCTGGAACAAGGACCTGGACGAGTTCCTTGCCGAGTGGGAGGTGAGTTTGCACGACTCACTAGGTGCTGACAAACGCAGAAATCTCTTGAGGAAGACGCTGCCGTCGCCCGCTCCGTCAAGCCCAAGACCAAGGCTCAGCTTACTAAGGCACGCAAGCGTGCCAAGGGCGACGACGACGACTCTGAAGATGACTTCAAGCCCGTGAAGACTGCCAAGCCTCGTGCGCCAGCAAAGCCTCGAGCGAAACCTGCGGCCAACGTGGGCACCTCAGCAGCCACTTCGGCTATTACCTCGACGAATGCATCGGTTAGCGGCTCAGGTGCCACTTCACCTGTCAAGCGCGAATTCTCATCACTCTCCGAATCGGAAGGCGACATAGCACCACCTCCTAAGAAACCCACAGCTCGTCGGGCAGCGACCAAACCCATCACAGTCGACATTGACGACTCGGACGACGACAGTGAGTTGGAGCATGCGCCAAGTTTTATTGACCGCCTAGTGTACGTTGTGCCCTCGTCAAAGGAGACGTCAAAGGCGCCAGCATCTTCCGCCTCGTCCACGTCCACCGTGAAGCCAATCAAGTCTGAGGACAAGACGCCTGCGACGACCACGCCGGACTCTGATGATGAGATCTTGAACAAGTTCTTACCCGCCAAAACGACGACAGACAAGGCTAAGCCAGCTGCTAAGGCTGCGGCAAAGCCCAAGGCGGCGCCGAAGAAGAAAACTCCAGCGCTGGATGACGACTCGGACGACGACGTGAAGCCCATCGTTAAGCCTAAGGCCGCACCCAAGGCTGCCGCAAAGAAGAAGGCCGACCCAGACTCTGACTCCGATGATGAGCTTGCCCTGAAGCCAAAGGCCAGGGCCAAGGCGGCCCCCAAGAAGACAGCAGCCAAGGGCAAGAGCAAGGCGAAGGACAACTCGGACTTTGAAGAGGACGACTCGTGAGTCTTTTCCTTTGATATATTAGCTAACATGTCCAGCAACGACGGTAGCTTCGCGTTACCCGCTCGTTCAACAACGTCGCGCGCCGCTCGAGGTGCGACAGCCAAGAAGCCCGTTTATGTCGACTTGTCCGACCTCGATGACTCCGATTAATGCGCCACCCCACTGTATAATGCCCACCCGTCCTCTGTGATTCCTGTAAAAAAGCAAACGATTATGATACCATGCACCCATTTGTGCCTTTGCTGCGGTTGACTGTTCAATGTGGCATTTAGCTTGTGCTGGGTGGTTGTTTGATGAACCGACCCTCCTTTGAACACGTTTTACGTTCTCGAAGAGTGCCACACTCCTAGTGTTTGGCTAAACGAGGGACGATCAAGGACTCGCGCGTCGTACCAGTGGGACGCGGACGATCGAGTGCATCGTGCTGATCGTGTGAAGTGCCGACCGCAGTCGACAGCTCCTCAAAGGGAGGTGTTGAGGCGTGACTAATACACAGACGGGCACAGAATCACTCACGCTGGTGGGAAACGAACGGGGCAAACGAGAAGGACAAGGGAGCAGAAAGGCAGCAGTTCGGGGGCGGAGAAGCAGAATACAAAATAAGTGTGCATGCTGACATCTGTCACTCGCACACTCACACACGCTCACACACCCACACACGTCCTCACTCATACACGCCAAACATACACACCTCCCGATACTACAGCTGCTACTACATTCCTCTTCATTCCTCGCTTGCTTGCTTCATTCTTTCCATTCCTTTATCCTTCTTCCTTCTTCTTCACTCCCTTCTTCAGTCACAGCCGACAACACCTGTAGCTTCTCGCTCAACATACACCCACACTCGCACAGAAGGGACGCCGTTCTCTTCCCTTCAACTCCCTTTATTCCCCGCCGACACGTCTGCACTAGAGCGCGGATTCTGACTCCGACCGGCTGCGGATTGATACCATACATACCATATTCCCAATGGCTCAACCCGTTCCGATGCAGTCACCACCCCTCTCTCTCCCTCTCCCACTCCCCCTGCCCAAACCTCGTCCTCATCCACATCCCTCTCATCCCAAGCTGTCCCCAGCCTCAACTTCAAACCCAACTTCGGTACCGACCTCGGCGGCCATTTCCCGCCCCCAGCAGCCGGCCATGGAGGACCGGTCTAAGCAGTTTATCTCGTGCACGCAGTGGTGAGTCCTTCCACAAAAAAATCAAGTGCCAGTGACAACCCTGTGGCAGTTACTAGCACTTGTCGGTAACACTTTTACCCGCGCACGGCCAACAGTCACACCCGTCCCAGACACAACTGACACCCCAGTCGTGGCCGTAAAGTCAAGTGTCCTGGCGAACGTCCAACCTGTTCAAACTGTAGCAAGAAGGAACTCAACTGCCACTATGACGCGGTGCGCAAGCGGCGCGGGCCAGACAAGGAGCCTGGCGGTGAGTTAATACGAGCTTGACTGTTTGATCGTGTTTTTGTTGACACGAATAGGGAGACTCAAGCCGCGGGGCACGTTTGTCAACCAGTTCGTCGTCAACACCCGGTCTTTTAGTGGCGGTTTCCACCGTGGGTTCGGGGTCCGCCCAGGACCCGCTGGGATTGTCACTGGTGCTGGAGGTGCTGGCAGGCCCGGTGGGATGTTCACACGTACTGGTCCAGCTGGACAGAACGCTGCCCTCGGTGCTGCTGCCCTTGACGACATGCCGATCAGTCACAGCACGGGTTCTGTCGTGGGGATGGGAATAAATCAATACAATCGCCAGTCCGGCTCGCTCGATTGGGCGAATCCGCAGCTCGGGGTGCAAGTTCCGCACAGCAGCCACACCCGCGGCCACGGCGTTGCGGTTGCCGAAGCTGGACGAGAATCGCAGGTCGTATCGCGATTGGGATCTGGGCGCAGCGCAGGATCAGTCGTTTCAGCTCGGAAGCAAGCCGATCTGAACAACAACAAGCTCGGCGCCGTCAACGGCCTGCTCAACCCGTCGACGAGCCACGAAGTGCTCAAATCGTGGTGGGCCCAGCTGTTCGAGTGCATCGAGGAGGAGCAGGTCCTGGAGCATTGTCGTCAATTGTAAGTAGTAAAGTCCGAGGGTGGGACGATCGAGCCACACTCTCCCGACTGTGCTCTCTCAATGCACTGCTGACGATCAGTTTGGAGGGCACCAGCACCCAGTTCAACTTTTTCCATCGGGCTCGCTTCTTCCAGGCCTTCTTTGGGCGCACGATTGGTCCCCATGTCGTCTTTGCCATTCTCGCACACACAACGTTTTTGCGTAACGGGACGAGCCGGACGGGGCAGCTGCGTGCCCTTCATTTCGCGGAAGAGGCGCGCAAGATGCTCGACTACTGCCTTGACATCGGCCTCCAGGACGCGACGCTCGTGCAGACTGCCCTACTGCTCGTCGCGTTTGAGTTTCAGCCCCACATTCATCAAAATCTAGCACGGGCCACTGCCGCGCTGGGATACATGGAGACCTGCTCACGAGTTTGTGCGGCCGTCTGGGGGGCGCAGAAAGCGGGTGCCTCTAGATCTGGTGACAAACCTACCACTCACGACGACCCCTTCTCCTCGACAATAACAATATGCCATGAAGAGCTCGGACGCATGTGCTGCGCCCTCAGCCAACTCGCCGCAAATTCCACCGTGTGGAGGCACTTGTCTGACCAGCCCGCCCTCGAGCTCCCCACAGCGGACCCAACCAAGGTGAGCTGGTAGAGTGTACAGTGTAGCTCATACCCTGCAGTTCAATATGTTATTCCCAATGGAGCCTCCGGACAACCTCGCCGAGGGTCGCGGGCCAGTGTTCAACAGGTGTCTCTACCACCGCTCCGTTTGTTTGTGGTAAGTTTTCGTTAGGAGGATGTAAATTGAAACCCAGGCACGTGGCCGTCAACCACGACCTCGAGCCACACAAGCGAAATGAAGTCATCCACGAAGCACGGGCGATACTCCGCAAGTCCGACACTGCTGTCCTCGGAGCACATGTGCCGTCCTCAATCTGGCAAGCCAAGGATTGGGCACTCGCCGCCTTGGGCCATCTGGGAGATCTGAACACGGAGGAGATTGTTGGGTGGTTCTCAGCACAGGCGGACAACCCAGTCCTTGGCCATTCCCAGAATGCCCCCGAGTCCGCAAATACGCTACCGAGCGTGTGGTGGTTCTTGATGATTGCTTTCACGTAAGAAACTTCAAGTTGAGCGAGGGATCTAACATTGGCAGTGCGCTCCGATTCCTTGGCCAGCAGCCCGATCTGGATGTCGAAGCTGCACCCTTGCTCTCTCGCGTGTTTGCATCGCTCGACGACCTCGTGTCAGTTTGGCCCTGCTCGAGTAAGTACAGTCAGCGCAAGCAGCCAGAAACAACTCGAAGCTTCCCGCTAACGTAGGAAAGCACTTGAACACCACTGCGAGGTGCTTCGGCAACGGTACGAAGCCATCAAAACGCGGTCTCGGCCTCACTCTTAACTCCTGCTGTGGTCCAGTCTTGGCCGCAGGCGAACACTAGACCAGGGTTCGGAGTGACCGAGCTGCCTGCGGCCAAATCCGGCCAACCACCACACATCCTCAAGGCACTCCATGTGACGTACCATACTGCGAAGTCGAGTTGACTTAGTACATAAACCAGCTCGCACTTGTGAGAAGGAAACTTGCACTCGTATCTTTGTGTATACTGTAACTAACCGCTACACCGATACCACCAACAAAATGTCTGCATACGGCGCCATCGCTTCAGCCAAGCCCGACGTGGAGCTTCCCGTCCTCTCATACCCCCTTCCGCAGAACCTCCAGCTCACGACGTACGCGGTCCACGGCTCGGACGCCGATCCGGAGCTGATCACGTACCTCGCTGGTGTCTTCAACGAGGAGCTTGCTGGTAAGCTACAGAGAAAGAAAAAAGCTCACACCCAACAGAGGGCAAGACATATCCCCAGGAGGGACCCATGACCCGCGACGAGTTTGTGAACTACTTCTTCGCTTCCACTACGATCATCGGTATCCTCTCGAGGCAGGGAACCGAGGCTGCGCCGTCGATCGATGCCGCACGCGCAGGACGCAGCTGGGAAGAGGCCGTCGGCGGGTGCTACTACATCAAGCCCAACTACCCCGGTCGCAGCAGTCATGTGAGTCGAATCGCAGCTGACAACGACATGGAGAGATTAGCTGCTGATGACCAGAACTGCAATGCGGGCTTCCTCGTGCCTCCTATCCAGCGCGGCAAGAAGGTCGGTGGCGCGCTCGCTGAGAGCTTCCTGGTGTACGCTCCCAAGCTGGGCTACAAGAGCAGTGTGTTCAACCTCGTGTTCAAGAGTGAGTGAGCTGGGGTAGTGCGGCTGGCTAACTACCCAGACAATGTCGCGTCCCTTCGTCTCTGGGACAAGCTGGGCTTCACGCGCGCGGGTGTGATCCCCAACGCTGGCCGCCTCAAGACGGGCCCGAACGGTGAGGAGGAGTACGTCGACGCGGTTGTCGTCTACAAGAGCTTCGAGTGAAGACGGGGGTGTGCAGCGTGTACATAGACTGGCAGCTAGGTATATTGGGCTTGGGCAGACGACGATTATGGAGACACCGTACGGCATGTTTATGCACAACATTGATGCCTTAGAGGGCAGTTTTGAGCGTCTCATCGCGCAGCGCGGCCGGCTTCTGGCTCTCGTCCTCGATGGGCACAAAGATGTTGTCCCTGTAAAACTTGAGCTCGTTGATGCTGGCCTGGATGTCGTCGAGGGCGCGGTGCGACGACTCGGTCTTGCGCGACTCCTTTTCGCGCCTGATGAGCTGGGGGTACCACCTGCGCGCGATCTCCTGCAAGGAGTGTCAGATAGCATGAAACAGCATCATCTGGATGGGGTCATACCTTGACACTCGAGACGTCCACGATACGGTACGACAGGTGCGCCATGACCTGGGGCATACCAACGAGAAGGAACCTGTATACAGTCAGAAAGCTGCACCCAGGCTTTTGTGGACTCACCGCATATCGGCGTGCACAGAGCTGCCCGCCAGCAAACCCGCGCCGCGCTCCGGGATCCACTTCTGGATGTACGCGAGCACGTTGGCGGCCACCTCGTCGTACGTGTGCGGCGACGCGATACACGCGGCCGTTAGGCCCGACGCGCCGTGCTGGTTGACGCACCACTCGCCCATCCTGGAGTCAGTCAACTCGGGGAAGTCAAGCCAAGGCGGGGCGAGGTTGGTACAGTAGGGATGTAACTGGCTCTTCTGTTCTCCACGCAGCCAGCGCGCGCCATCTCGCCCCAGCTCGCTCGACAACTCGGAACTCACGCATCAAGAAGGTCCTTTGGCGTCTGGATGACCCAGCTCACGCCCTCGTCGACAGGCCGCAGCTGCCCATCGGTAATGATCACCGCAATCTCAATGATCCGGTCCTTGGCGACGTCCAGGCCCGTCATCTCGCAGTCGACCTAGCGAGCGTCAGCGCGAATCTCGGCACGGCAAGTGACGTACCCACACCATGGGCCCGTCGTCGTACGTGAGCGGCTGGCCGGGCATTGTATGCTCTAAACGTTGAGCGGAATGTTGAAGTGGTCAAGAAAGAGGGTGGAGTGCAACAAGAAAAGAAACTTGCACCTCGATTGTTTCTGATCTCTGAATGTTTTTTTCTGGGTCATGACGTCGTTGGCTCTACCGGAAACGTGAGTTGCTCACCGTTCAGAAAAACAATACGCGTCCAGTCCAGCTCTTCCTCACTCGCGTTCGCCGACTCGCTGACGCAGAGCAGAGCAGGTTCGATCCCCCAAGTGACAAGTTCATGCGTTGGGCCGCCAGACGGTGATTCCCTGCACCTGAGTGTGCCGGCGAAAGCACTGGTGGGCACCGTGGACACCATGTGGGTACATGTTCCCGATGTGCCGGTGACAGCGGTGGACCTACTGGATATCGTTCAAAAGTCTAACGAGCAATGCATTTCATCACACTCTCCCTCCTAACAAACGCGCAGAATGACCATTTCGACCGCAGACGCGCCGCACGTCGTCGCGGTGCACCCCGCGCCGTGGGCCAACCACCAGATCCAGCTGTACACTCGCTCCGGTGCCCCGCTCTCGGCTGAGGCGACGGACGCGCTCGCAGGCACGACAACACTCGACATTGTCGGGCCGCACGAGAAGGGCGCGATTGTTGGGCTCGCACCGCGCCTTCCGCGCGTAACGACCGTGCGGTACTTTAACGACACGCGCGGCGCCCCGTTCCACTGCACGCTGTCGCCGCGCACGCTCGTCATGTTCCCCAAGTTCGCGCCGAGCGAGGAGCGCGGGCCTGTCGCGGAGACGGGACCCGTGCCGAAGAGCACGGCACGGGTTGTGCTCAACGTTCCCACTGCTGACGAAGCGGACGCGGTGGTCGACCCGTTCGATGTGCCCGACTCGGTGCGCGAGCTCGTCGTGTACCCCGCTGCGGGGCTCGAGCCCGCGCCGCTTGGCCCGCTCGACGAGTTGTTCCGCACCATTGGCGCCGGCTTGCAGCGCATCGAAACGACGTTTGTCGCGGACGACGCCGACGAGGGCGCCGTGAAGGCGGCACTGGAATCGATTGCGGGCGCCGCGGTGAACGTCAAGGTTGTCTCGCGAGACGACTATCGCGCCGCAATCGGCGAGGAGCAGTTTGCCCTCGAGACGGTCGGCCTCGGTACTGTGCTGCGCGAGCTCCTTCTTGACGGCGAGGACGAAGATGAAGACGATGTTGAGGACGAGGTTCACGACGACTAGAGCTGGTGTAGATAGATCGAACGAAAGGGATACGGCCATATTAGTGTCACCAACGCAGACTCATCGCTTGCCATCACCACGTCACCTACCACTCCGCCATGCCCCGTAGCCTGAGCATCTCGCCGCCGCCACAACACCATCTAGTGGCTGCCATCATATGCATATGAATATATAATAACCTATAGTGGACCGGTCACTCGCTCCTTTGCACACGCGCCTTAGCGGCCGCCCTGTCCACCCATGAACTGCTGGGCACTTTTCCGTCAGCACATACATTTAGCTGGTTGACTTACAGGTCGCGCATAGCGGGGTCCTGGGCGAGCTGGGAAAAGTCGGGCATGCCGCCGCCGTTCTGCATGTTCTCGGCCATGTTGCGGAGGGTGGGGTTGGCCATGAGGCGCTCGAGACCACCGTTAGCCATCATCTGCTGCGCCCTAGAGGTCAATGTCAGCAAAATGATCCTCGCCGAACCGATCAGTTACTCACATGGCCATCATCTGGGGGTTGCGCATCATGGAGGCAAGGTCGGGCATGCCGCCGGCGCCGCCGGCGCCACCGCCGCCACCGCCAAACATGTTAGCCAAGGACGCGAGGTCGGGCATGCCGCCTGCTCCGGCACCGGCACCGGCACCAGCACCAGCGCCGGCGGAACGGTCCGCTGCAGGAGGCGAGACCTCGGCCGCACGGGCCTTGGCGGTAGCGAGCGACGACTTCATGTTGGCGTTGTTGGGGTCGTAGCGCAGGCCAGTCTCGTAAGCCTCGACGGCCTTTGCGTACTCGCCGAGCGAGAACTGGGCGTGGCCGAGACGCGAGTATCCGCGGGCAAAGTTGGGGTCGAGCTCAATCGCACGCTCGGCGTCCTCGACAGCCTCGGCGTGCTTGCCGAGTCCGCCCCATGCGGCCGCACGGTTAGAGTAGTAGACGGGGTTCGGGTCGAGCTTGATCGCCGCGGTGTACTGGTCAATCGCCTCCTGGTACGCCTTCTTGGACATGAGCTGGTTGCCCTTGAGCTTGAGCTCTTCGGCCTTGGCCTTGTCAGCCGCCGAGGGTCCAGACTCAGTCGAGGCAGCAGCGGGAGCAGCGG
>Ga0160505_101017_pt1 | contig 13947 bp, 9 predicted proteins | sample DIDeMG_FD_108225 | JGI IMG/M metagenome (GOLD analysis project Ga0160505, IMG submission 108225) | Enriched chicken feces microbial communities from UW Madison campus, WI, USA - DID2874_E49_Stillage MG | ecosystem: Host-associated > Birds > Digestive system > Large intestine > Fecal ... | reverse complement strand
AGAACGGCGTCGGCGTGACCATCCGAGACCACCGGCTCGAATAGAACCAAGCCATTTTCGGGCATGACGTTGAAATTGGCAGCGATAAACTGCAATGCCAAACAATTAACATCCTCGGAGTTTGCCCGCAAGTCCAGTACCAACTCCGGGTGTACCAGGTCCATCAAATCGCTGTAAAATTCCAGAAGAGTGCCTCCATCTCTAGTGAAAAGTACTGACACCAGGAGATAGCCCAACAGCTTCTCCAGATAATCCGGCAGACGAATTAAGTCTAGCGATTGCACAAGTCCAAACTTGACTTCTTCCGTGTATCCCAACAAGTGCATGTAGATTAGCTTACATACGTACTTCTTCTTCTGGTAGGAATTCATGCCTGAGGCAAACTTCGTGCGGATATTGTTGATTTCCACGTTGATTCGCTTACGCTCCTCGTCGTAATCGTGTGAGTTTCGCAAGTCCGTGATGAACTGCGTCAACCCTTTCATTTGAGGAGCCATGTTGATGGTATTCAGACGGCCTAAGCTAGTGAAGTAGCTTTGGTAGTGATTCGCACCTGTACACCCGCGATCTTTGAGATTGTCAATAGTAATAAACTGGAAAGGAAAAGAGCGTGGTCATAAATTGAAAGAAGTAAGTTTAGAAAAGTAGAGATTAAATAATAAAAAATTTAAGACTTTTTGTTGCTTTATTCTGTTTTGCTTTTTGAGAACCAGAGTTTGATGTAGTTATGTTTCATCCCATTGTAGAATTGGGTGTACATAAACTACTATAATGTCAGGTGAGGTCTTAGCTGTAGAGCACCAACATGGAAGACTCAAAAGATCACTGATCTATTCACATGTAATTTTCATTGCACTTTTTCAGTTTCACCAACTTGATACCTACGTAATGATTCAGTTGTTTTCACTTTAGCTTGGGTGCAAAAATTATAGTATTAGTCACGTGATAAAACTTGTAAACCGCTTCACCAACTAGAATTACCGTTACTCAAACAAAAACACAAGAATTCCGATGAAAAAAAACCTCGAAATGAAACTACTCCATAATTCTTAATCTCAATCACATATATATACTTTCGTCCACTTTTTCCCGCTCCAAAAATCAGGCCCACCTCTACATCCTCAAGCGTGTCCCCCATTGGCCAATTGGGAAGCCCGAACCATGGATAGTGTGCTGCGCACGCCCACACCTCAGACCCACGAAAAACTCACAGCACCAACCGTCCAATATCTACCATCTATACTCAATTCACAATGTCTGCTGTTGCCAAGAGTGCCGCCACCAAGTTGAACTGGGCCCAGGTCATTGCCAAGTTGGGCTTGACCGGATCCACCGCATCTTCTTTGACTGCTTTCAAGAAGAGAAACGACGAGGCTAAGAAGGAGTTCCAGGACTTGAACTCCCAGTCCACCGAAGTCGACTTTGAATTCTACAAGAGTGTGTTGAAGAACCAGAAGGTCGTCGAGGAGATCCAGAAGGCCGTTTCTACTTTCAAGCCTGTCACCTACGATGTGTCCAAGACCTTGAACACCATTGATATCTTCGAGCAGAAGGCTGTGGAGAACGCAAAGTTGACCGAGAAGTCTGTCTTGGAAGAGATCGAGCAGTTGCAGGCTACCTTGAAGGACATTGAGGGTGCCAGACCATTCGACCAGTTGACTGTTGACGATGTTGCCAAGGCTAGACCAGACTTGGACGAGAAGGTCAACTACATGATCAACCACGGTAAGTGGGAGGTTCCTGGTTACAAGGAGAAGTTCGGTGACTTGACTGTCATGTAAGCTTCACAAAAAGAGCATCAAATACAGAATATTCGTGTGTGTTGTAGAGTTTTCACTGTTCCCAATCTATCGATCTATTTCCATCACTTTTAACCCATTTTGTTCTATTTTACCTCTATTTTATTCCATACTCTTTCGTTTATTTTCATTCCATTAACCCTTTTTCCTATTCCTCGGCTCTTATTCATCGATTGCACGCCATTTCTTATCTCGAAAGTGCAAAGTTGTTTCCCCATAATGTATAATTCGAGTGGCTCCTAAGAATAACTCGCCAGGAAGATATGTTAGATCTTGAAGCGCTACCGGAGCTTTCTCAATTACTCGTCGAGCATTGAATCCTCTATCAAAATCAATATCCCATCCGGTTACCAACACATTGCATCCATATCTTTTACGTATTTGTGCCAATTCGTTATTGAGACCCTTGTACCATGAGAACTTCTCTTGCGACGAAAGTGTCGCAAGATTCCAGTAGAATGCCGATATGTTCTCCACAACGAGTGTATTGAGATGCCTTTTGCTGATTTCTTCGTCCTGATCGTTGGGGATTCCACGTAAAATGTCCATAAGTTCATCAGGCGACCTACACGTTACTATGTAGCCAGAGAACGGTGCAATAGACTTGATAGTTGGCACACCACATTCAATTATAATGATACTGTCTCCATTGTATCTTTGGAAGAACTTTTGCTTGTGTTGAAGTTCATCAAATAGTATCACCCCATACTGATTAATGAGCTCCACCAGACCAGAAATCGACGACACAGGAATTTCTGTTCTCGCCTTTGGAACCTTCACTAGCTAGGTTGTTAGCCATATTCTATCTAAATAGCCCAAAATACATACATCCAAAAGCGGGATCAAGTTCATGGCACCAGTACTTTCCTCAAAACTATATACACTAATATAATTCACTGTCTTAAATTCATTAATTACATACTTTTTTTTTCCTATTCATCATCCGTTCCGTCGAACGAATTCATGAAGAAGATCGTTCCATTGATCTCGTGGTCAAAATTGTAGTCAATACCATTCACTAACATTTTGTTGATCCGCAAATTGGTATATCCATCGTTTTCGTCGGTCACCAGACCAATGTTGACATCTTCCGCGTCGCCTCGGTTCAAGTTGATCATCTTACGGATGATGTCGTTAAGGAAATGCGACACAACAATCAGGTAGTTCGGAAAGAACTTCTCGCTGTGGAGGTACTTACATTTCTTCCTTGCTCCCTCGTAGTCAAGAGTACGGCCTCTCTTATCGTCCATTTTGTCATCTTCAAACTCAGCGACCTCATATGTTTTTACAGGTAAGCACCGGAACGGAATAGAGAACTTGTTGTTATGGAAGTTCCATGTTCTATTCCTCATGGGCCCGAAAAGCTGGTACAAGTCACCCAAGTTGGAATCCATCACCACCCGGTCAACCAAAACCTCACTCAATGACCGCATCAACTGCGTAGTAAGAATATCCTTGAACACATGTTTCTCTCCGCTGAAATATCTGTGATGAAGGAGATAATCGTCCAAATGCTCAAGATATTTCTCACAGTGAGCACATTTACAACCATTCCAGAGAAATGTATTCATGGGCTGTTCGTAGCAGGCCATGCTGGCCACCAAATTGGGGAGCACTAGGTTTACCACATGTCTCTGGATGGTGGCCAAGAGGTTTGGCAAGAGGATGGTATAGAGCTTAACCTTCCGCATATAGTTTCCTTCGTAACCATCATCGATGATTCCGTCAGGAGGAACATTGTGACGAATGGAAAGGTAGAACAAAGTGTCCGACTCATCCACGATAGATTTAACAAATTGAAACACCGTGAGATCCCATTTTTCGCAATACAGATGAGAATTCAACTTGTAATCGCTGTTTTGGATCACCGAAAGTCTTTTGAGGTTGGAGAAATCAAACCGGGCCAAGCTAGGGAGCAAACATTCCTGGTCACAATCGGGGACATTGCACCCCAAAGAAATTTGGAAATTCTCAATCTTGTCGAAATTAATGTATGGGTAACCGTGTCTGGAATTCTCATGAGTGTGTACCACATTAAACGTCTTCAAATTCAGCATCCAAAACGGGGACGTGCAGAACAAATCCCAAAGCGCCAAGCTGACTGGTCCAAAGACTTCAGGGTCATCCCGAATCAAGAGAACTTTGAGCTTCTCAAGAGTACGGATGGCAGAAGGGTTTAGGGTTTCAGGTTCGACGAACACATCAGCAATAATGAGCTCCTCTAAATCAGGTAAATGATCCAGTAAGTGGTTTAATTGGCCAAGACTATCAATGCAGATAGATGTCAAACGAAATTTCTCTGACAAGTCCAGAAGACCTTTAGGACATATCTCATTAAGTAGATCTCTTCTGGTGACCTTATTCGCAATGTAGAGCTTATGGACGTTATTTGGCACCGAAGAAATGGTGGAAAGTAGCTCCTGGATGGCAGTGAGAGTCAGATCAGCCATATGAAAATCAGTAATGGTAATTTCTTCAATGTAAGTGGCCAAGGTGGGGTTCACCTGAATGGCCAAGCATATAGTCTTCAATCTTGCTTCCAACATTCTAGCGTGGGCTTCTGGAGAGGATTCAACAGAGGCAAAGCCGCTTATGGTAGTGATACACAGCTCCAAGTGGTCAAGACGCTGCCTTGGATTTGGCTTTTTCGTATTCTTCAACACTGGGTCGATTTGGATTACCAACTTCTTGTAGAGCTTACGTAGACATGGCTCATAGAATTGAAAATTGGTAAGTGCCAAATTGAATAGCAGATTCTGAGGAAGAAAGTACAAGATTTCATTGACCACCGATTGTGGAAAATCTAGCAAGCTTGTCATTTTGATATCGAGTGGTCTGATGATGGTCTGAATTTAGGTGGTGGATGTTGGGTGCAAGTAATTCCTGCAGAATACCAAGTTTGGGGTATTGGCAAGACAACAAGATTAATTGGGAATTGGAGATAAATAGAAATTTTCGAAAATTTGATAAAGTAAATTGACTGGAAATCGGCGGCGGTTTGAAATTGTGGATATTCTGTCGGTGGCTGGAAGTGGTGGGTTATGAGGCCAGTGGAATGTGGAGTGAATACGTAAGAAAGACTAGGATATTCTTAGAATGAGATCGTTTCTGTCTAGTGAAGAAGATGTTGTGGGTTGTAGATTTTTGCCTGGAGGTTCGCTTTTCTCAGTTATTCACCTTAGTCACTACCTGAGTCACTTACCTGAGTTGACTCAACTGGGTTACTTACCATAGTGAACTTTACTTGTAAGTTAGTATGTCCGACAACAGGAAGTACGATCAGAGTTAACTGGATCTGTAACGGAGAAGTGATAATCAGAATGTACATTCAATGATCAAGTCCAACACGTCCAAGTTTGAGAATATACAAGATTGTTCATACAATCTTGAATTAGCATCTGAAGCAACCTATACAAGGTCACATCGAACACACAGTCACTGTACATGTATGGTAAAGGTCTTCCATTCATTTATCCATTGCTCAATGAACAGGACAATACTTTTCCTTCCTCATCGTCAACGTAAGAAAAACACGATAAAACTCTGCAACAGACAGACTCGAAACAAATCTGGATTTCTCAAAAGGGCCACACCCGCATGTATTCTCATCCCTTCCCCCTCTCCTTCTGTCATACCTCTAAAACCCTCGCCCTTTTCTTGTCGCCTCCCTTTTGTCCTCTTCTCATCGTCTGCCTCCACTGGTCTTTCTCCCCTTCTCCTCCTCTCCCCCATTCCTACAATAATTCATTGATCAATGCATTCAGGTGTCTATAGACAGCAAACTAGCGCTGAGCCAACATTTACTCGTCCTTCAAACCGGCAATGGCTCTGCCAGTCCAGTACAAACTGCAAGCGGTGGAAACGGCGAACAAACCGTAGAATGGGTACACCAAAGCCTTAGAGCGTGGTCCTCTCAACCACAACTCCTTGTTGGAGTGCTGGTACAACTTTTGCAATCTGATAATTCTCTGTGGGTCCATGGCTAACGAAAACTAATGGAGTATTGAACTGAATAGTATCAAACGATAAAACATCAGCGCACTTTCCAGCCAATTAGAACAGGCACGAATGGTATGGTGCGCACACGACCTGGATATGTTGGTGGAAGCGTTGGATTGGGCAGGTACCGTGAGTTTGCCATAGCACGATGAAGCAAAAAAGTGAGTTCAGCAGTTATCACAGTCAAATTTGTCTTTGAGTTTGATAACATCTTATCTTCAAAGTAGGGTTGTGTCGTCATCAGATTACACCCGTACACCAGTAGTTAAGCTTTTAATCAGAGGCATCTCCCATACTTAAGAATCTCCCATACATTACTATCTCCCATTCTATTATCTCCCGCTCTAAAATCCCCACAGTTTAGCATTGATTCTGATACCTACACATCCTTTATTCGTAACTCGTAGTCATCGTCTAATAAAACACTACCAATCAGAGTCCAGATCAACAACCACAGCCCTTCGATGACTCGTCACCGCTTCGTCCTCTGAATCTCCTTCCTCTGCGCTAAGATCAACATACTCGGCCACATCCTGACGATGGATGCGATCAATTGCACTCTCCATATTCGAACTTTCCCCATCGGAATCTTGCCAGCTGTTTCGATCATCTTCACTGTCGACCATATGGACATTATCTTCGGTATCTCCATATATTCGCGAGAGCTGATCTGGATCATTTCTGAAGCCACTCCACAGCTCGTTGCTCTCCTCACCCGAAGATAGGATGTCATCTTCCAGTGCATGATGGCGGTCGTTGCTAATTTCCACTGCATCTCTATTGTCGAGAAAGCTGTCTTGTGAGTCGTATGCATTATCATCGGCAATGCCGTAAAGTTCCACCTCGTCCTGATCTTCGTTATAGGCGTCTCCGTCATCCGAGTCGAAATACAGATCCGACCGCGAGATTCGGAAACGGGCTCCACAATGTAGGCAGACACTTCCATGTGCTTCCCAGTGACAGTTTCCGCAACGTGGTACTCCATCGGATTTATCCACCAATGTCGGCGCATTATTGAACGCTTCGCCAAATAAGCTTCTTTTCCGCAAATCCTCCTCATGCTCCTCGATGACGTTGGTGCGAGCTTCTTTAAGCTCTTTCTGATGCACCTCATCTTCCATACATTCGATGACTAGATCTGTGATGCTTTTGCTCACGTCTCGAAGTTGGATGTTCAAAGTAGGCTGCAGCTCCATATCCGTGCGGCAAGTGGGACAGTTGACTTTTGTTTCGAACCATGAATTGAGACATCCGTAGCAGAACGAATGGCCACATTGTGCTAGATAAGGCACATGCATAACTTCCGAGCAAATCAGACACTCGAGATTGGAGATAATACTTAGAACGAGCTCATCTTTTAGAACTGTATCGATGTTTTTCCAGATACGCTTATCATCATAAGAAACCACCATGGTGTTTGGTTGGTAGATTTCGATGTTGATTAGTGAAGGTTGATGATGTGGGGTTGTGTGCACAACATTGATGGAGATGGCAAGTACATGGTAACTGGTGACAGAAAATGGATTGCAGTGATTGATTAGCTAAAATAAACTCAATATCAGTCAATGAATGTTTTAGTGCGGGCTCTGTTTAGTCAACTCAAATTGAAGAAAGTTTCGCCTCATCTTACTGATAAGAGCTGACATGAGTGATTGACATAAGTGACTGACAAAAGGTTCCTAGATCATTCACTTGAATGAAATTCCTTAATCCTTCAGTTAAATGAGGTTCCTAAATTATTTACTTGAGTAAGTGATTGCGATTTGTGACTTTATTCGAGTCATCCAATTGGCATTAACAAATTCAGCCATTCTTACATCTACACAACTCTCTCCTACAATTCACCGATATCTCTCACTATTATCTACTAACATAATAATTATCATCCTTTTATTTCCTCACACATATCCATTCACTTGCATGAATTCTTATCCTAAATCTTCTTTAATGTCTCAACGGTCTTAGCTGTCTCAGCCAGAACCTTTTGATGGTTCTCCACTGCTCTCTCCACATCATGATATATTCTCTCGGTGGACTCTCTTACCATTTCGAGCGTGGCTCGGAGCTTCTGAAGACTGGCAATCTCCCTTTCAGACTTTTCGTTAGCAACTTCTACATCTGTTGAATCGATTACATACCATAAGAAACAGTTTGCAAGCTTACTGTGGTGTGCAGTATGAGAGAATCACATCTTATATAACTAATGAAAGCCTCCAGCAAGTACACTAAAACTTGAGAAAAATGAATATATGAAGTTGAACGGAGGAATTGTTCCGTTCAAACATCATTTCCGACTCCTCTTTTCCATTCACCGTCTATCCCCAACTTTGTGTGGTTCATGCTACCTTCAACTTTATGGAGACGTAGTGCACAGAGATACTACCATCAACTTCCACAACCTTCAACCCTTCATCTTCATCATGTCGGAGGCACCTACCTTGAAGAGAAAGCAGGGTCCTGAGGATGCCTCGGATGCCAAGAAGTTGCGTCTGGATGACCGATCTGCTGTCAAATCAGGTGAGGAAATCATCACTCCCGAATCCACAAACAAAGTAGAGAACCCTAGAATTGAGTCGAAGGACCCCGCTAACGACTCTGGAGAGACTCAGAAAGATAACGAGACAACCAATACCTCTTCTAAGAATAGCACAGAACCGTCTCCCAAGCCTGTGTTTGGAGCCACCAGCACCTTTGGCAATGCATCTATTTTCGATAAGATGAAGTCCAAGACCAATGTGTTCGATGGATTACCGCTGAAGTCGCCAGAGAAAGCTGCAACGGTAACTTCATTTGGAAGCTCGTTTGGTAGCTCATTTGGCCTGTTTGGAGCCAATTCAAAGTTCGCCAATGCCCTCCAAAGAGCCACAGAAAAGAAGTCGTTTCTTGATGAGGCTGAAACCGACAATACAGAGTCCAAGTCTCCACCAGAAACACCAAAGGCCACGCAACAATACAAGCAGGTGGAGTTGGTTGCTCAGGAGGTCAAGACAGGAGAGGAAAACGAGCACAGTTTGTACTCTGCCACTGCCAAACTCTTTGAGTTGGATTTGACCAGGATCAAAGAGGGCTGGAAGGAAAGAGGTTTGGGTCCACTACATTTGAATCAATCTCTTGACGATGTGTCGCAAGTAAGAATCGTCATGCGTTCGCAGGGACTTTTAAGAGTTATTTTGAACTACAGAATCACCCCCACTACTGTGCTCATTAAGGGATTGGAGGCCAGTTTGGCGCCAGGAAAGTACTTAAGATTCAACTCTGTCTCTCCTGAAGGAAAACCGGTTCAATATCTTATCAAATTTTCGAACGAGACGCTTAGAAATGAGTTGGTGGACAAGGTGAATGAGGTGAGAGCAGCAACAGCTAAAAACAACACGAGACTGGACACCAACAACAGTGCCTCGGCACCATCCACCCAGGAAGCCACCGACGAGGATACAGGAGACGAAAATTAACTTATAGTATACTAGTTCTAATCTTTACGAAATGCTATGCTACAGATGGTAGATCCCTTGACACCGCCAAACTGGAACGAAGGGTAATCAATTTTCTTCCACACGGAAAGTCTGTTGGATCCGTCTCCGGTGATCACCTTAATGAGCTCTTCTTCGGTAAAGTTGCACGAGGTGATGATAAGAAGCGAGTCCTTATGCATCAACTTAGACACCTGGAAAGGGTACACTTCCGTACCGATCTTGGTTCCAAAACCTTCTACAGGGTCGTTGTTCAATGCAATGGCGTCAAGCGTTCCCTTGTCGAAAATTATATCGAATTTCGCTTCGTTATCAACCAAGTAGCTACATTCCTTATTGATGAAGTCAACCTCTTCGAAAATGAACTTTTCGTCAGGATACTTCCTGATAGAAATCTGCTTAGCAAACTCAATCGACTCAGGTGAGTAGTCGATACCGTGGTATTCTAGTTGAGCCTCAGGGACCTCTTCGCTGACGGTATCGAGAAGTTCAAAGAGGAAGTGACCATTTCCAGTGCCGAGATCAACCACTTTCAAATTATTATCGATGTTTCCATCTTGGAGAACATCACAGAAGAACTCCACTACCTTGCGTTCTGCATCGGAGTCGTCAAACCAGCACTCTCCAGTATCGTTTTCGTTGTCGATGAAGTTCTCAATTTCTCTCTTGTAGAAGTTGTTCCAGCTGAATGTTAGTAACAGAAATAAAACTTAAGGACTCTGTCATAAGCTCCCAAATTTCCACATACTACTCCTGAGTCCCCAACTTGGAGTCGTTGAGTCTGATTTCTTCACTCATGATATTTGAAGAGATGGTGTTCCTGCACCACCTAGAACTACTTCTTTACTTGTACGTATCTACAGACCTCCACATATTATACCCTACGCCAGCAATTGCCATTAAATATGTCAAAGGAATCCACGCCGGTGCCCATTCTATCGTATAAGAAGCCGCTGCTGAAGGCTTCTAGTGCCACAGCTTCGAATACCGCCTCGTATCCCCAGCTGCCCCAACTGTCGAGTGTTGTGGCTAGTCCTATAGTATCAGCGCCAGGAACGCCGCTACTGGCAGCCACGCCCAAATTAGGAGGGACAAGGAAAGTTTCATCCCGTCGAAAGGCTTTGCAGGAGTACTACAAATTGCAGGAGGCGGAGAGCCAGAAGCAACTGGAGACCGAGCTTCATGGAATAGGAATCACCATCACGGAGCCAGAAGATACTGAAGGAGGACGTGAAGTCATCCCTGGAAATAAAAACCAAAATATTGCCGATGGACAGGATCCAGCTGGCAGCGAGAAAGAACAGATCAGTGAAGTGGGCATCGAAAGTCTAAAAGATGCTGGGGAGTTGGAGAAGTACATTAGGACAGCCAGAATAGAGGAGATGTTGAGGTTGCGCAACCAGGCCGCCAATAAACTTAACCACCATGATGTGGAGAAAAAATCCATTATTTATGACAATTACTACGAGCTTATCAAGCTCAGCCAGGTGTTGAGCAATCTCGACGTGTCTTCAGCGAAGACCAATCCACTCAATATGGAGGAGAAGCCCAAGGTGACGGATCAGTATGTGAACGAAGTGTTGGGAGACCTCACAGAGTTTCTTGCTGGCGAGGGGACGATCTTCAACCAAGATTTCGAGCTGGTAGCCGAAACAATCAGAGGAGGCATGGACGATGCCGATTCGGTTGCCAGTGTTCGAGGCATTGCATCTTCATAAGTATTCATGGATCATTTTAATGGTATTGGGTACCAATCACTGTGGTTGAGTACAAACTACCGCGACTGAGTACCTTTTTATCTATGGTATTGAATGGCAGTGAAATCTCATCTTCAAACATAGCCATTGCGAATCTAGCAAGAACTTAATTATACAATTTATTAATTCTCAAATGCATAATATTCAAAAGAGCGATAATCAAACTTGTTGACCCTAATTAATCGACTATGAAATTATCGAATATCATATTAATCATCACTATTGTCAACTAAAGTATCCCATACATAGGACGTTTCTTCCATCTCTTCATATACCGCGTCGCGATCATCTCCACATCTTCACCAACGTCTGGAACCACTTCACAACCAACATCCACTCCTGAATTTCTACCATCATCTACAATATGACAGATGTAGCTGCGACTCAGGATATTGAAGTCGATGACCACGAATCGGCCATCGACAAAGATACCCAACTTCGGTACCGCATCTTCAAGAAGAACTCACCGTACCTCTACGACTTTCTTTCCACCAACTCGCTCCTATGGCCGTCATTAACAGTGCAATTTTTCCCTGATTTGGAACAAGAGACCAGTGGGAAGTCGCCGCAGCTTGCGTTTCAAAGACTTCTAGTAGGTACTTTTACCTTGGGCCAGGCCGTCGACAACATGTCGATCCACCAGATGCCTTACTACCGCAACCTCAACAAGTGTATCAACATGGATCAATGGAACTATAACGCCGAAAAGGAGGAGTTTGAACTTTCCACCGTGCTGAAGACAAAACTCCGGGTAGTCCAGACCATCAACCATGCTGGCGACGTCAATAAGCTTCGCTACATGCCTCAGAATCCGGACATTATTGCAAGCTCCAACAATGTGGGGGCTTTGCTGGTGTACAATCGTACAAAGCATCTGAACATCAAGAAGTTAATGGAGGAAAACGACATCAACGATCCACAGCTACGATTGGAGGACCAGAATCTGGACGTGACACAAGTGGCTGACATTTTTGCCTTCGATTGGAACAAACAGAAGGAAGGCGTCATTGTCAGTGGATCCATGAGCGGCTCCATCAATGTCTACGACATCCAATCCGCTTTCCTGACCAATACAGGAAATATTGTTAACCACTACTGGTCATACAAAAGCACATGTGGAGTCAATGATTTAGAATGGGTTCCTGGTCATGATTCTGTGTTTGTCTCTGCTGAGGACGATGGTTCTGTATGTGTTTACGACATTCGTGCTCCAGTACAGAAGGTGCTGGCCTATAAGTCTCTGTTCCCTGTAAACAGTGTTTCAGTTAATCCTGGTAATGCATTCTGTGTGGCTACGGGCCATAGCAACGGTGGGCTCGGGATTCTCGATATTCGAAATCTAGATGGAAGTGTATTTGATTGTGTTCCCCATCTTGACTCGGTAACACAGGTGAAATGGCATCCCAAATTCAATGGCGTGGTAGGTACATCCTCCGCCGACCGACTGGTCAAGTTGCACGATATGAGCAGCGACAATAAGCTATTGTTCGATCACCAGGGCCACATGTTGGGTGTCAATGATTTTGATTGGTCTCTTCATGAGGATTGGATGATTGCCAGTGTTGCAGACGACAATTCTTTGCATGTGTGGAAGCCTTCATTGCATTTGCTAACACAGTTCAAATAAGTTTTAATTAGATCAGAGGTAATAAATGACGAACTTGGGTGTACTTGCAGGTGTTATATCGGTTTCCTACTAAGAAGTGCTCTGATTGATGTTACTCTCTTGAGATTTACTCTGATTGGGATGAAATAACAACGAGTCATGGTCTTCTGTATCTACATCAGCTTATGCACTGGGAATATATTGTTTCCTGATTTTTATTCGTAGCTCGTTCTACCATCTAGGCCTTAGAGAAGATCTTCTCAACCTCAGCAACAGACTCGGCCAAAATCTTGTCCTGGAACTTGGCGTTACCAATCTCCTTGTTAACCTTGTCCAAAACAGACTTGATCAACTGCTCCTGCTCCTGAGCTCTCTGTTGCTGCTCAAATCTGACCCAAGAGTCCAAGGTGGCCTTGGCCAGGTGTGCAACAGCAATTTGCTGCTTCAAAGCGAAAGACTCGGCCTCCAACTTGGCAGTCTCTCTGGAGACATCGAACAACTGCTTAGTGGTGGAGACAACGTCCTTCAACTGAGAAACAGAGTCGATTCTCTCCTTGACGGCAGACACGTGCTTGGATCTGGACTCGTTCAAGAGGTCGTTGACCTTCTTGACCTCACCATCAGCCCACTCAGTGTACAAAGGAGCGACAAACTTGGCGCACAAAGCAGTGAAAGTAGCGAAGGTGATGACCAAGATGGTTTCGTCGTGGAGGACAATCAACTCATTGGAGATACCGTAAATGGCGGCAGCAGCGGAGGAAGCCAAGATTCCGGTCTTGGAGATGAGGTTGTTACCTGGCAAGGCATCAATGATGGAGTTGGCCTTCTCCTTTGGCTCCACTGGGGTAGACAAGAAACGAACACCGATTCTATTTGTTAGTATAAGTCTGGAGGTGTCTGGCGAGAATGTGGGTAAATTGCGTTGAAAAAAGCGGGATCATGGCGTAGTTTGAACGATATTTGGACTTGTAGATTGTTTCTAAGTGATTTCGTTGACTGTCAGGGATGGAGACTAATATATGGGTAAAAGACCACGATTAACTCAAGCTCTTGGAGACCTGGGAAGCTGAAAATCAACTCACACGCCTTTCACAGATCGGAATTGATGAACACTAAGATATTGGTTCGAAATAATCTTGAATTTGTGGGACTTGTTGGTGTTGTCGGTAAATGGAAGGTGCATCCAACAATTCGGAATTCTCCAGTCAAAACTGGCGCCAGAAAACAAATAAAAAGACCTCAACATACGGAGAACGAGCAGCCAACAAGGCTGGACGGGCGGCTCTGGTGACAATTCTGTTGACGATAGCCATTGT
>Ga0160505_101016_pt1 | contig 13947 bp, 7 predicted proteins | sample DIDeMG_FD_108225 | JGI IMG/M metagenome (GOLD analysis project Ga0160505, IMG submission 108225) | Enriched chicken feces microbial communities from UW Madison campus, WI, USA - DID2874_E49_Stillage MG | ecosystem: Host-associated > Birds > Digestive system > Large intestine > Fecal ... | reverse complement strand
TTCATTGAGTTGTGTAACTTGCTCCTTTGACGTGGCAATCGACTCATCGCAATGACTCACTTCCTTACTTGTGTAACTCCTCTCCTCTCCCTTGGAATGGAGCTTCTCGACCAAATCCTTGACCTCTTTCTGCAACTCCCAAATCTTGATTTGATTGGTCACAAATTTACCCTTGAGTGAGGATTCATCTATCTTGTGAGACTCAGAAAAACTCAATAGCTTGTCTTTGTTTTCTTGTAACTTAGCTTTCAATTCGTCAATCTCTTGGCTTCGTTTTAGAGACTTCTTCTCTGCCACGTCAATTCGATGTTGTGCATGATCTACATCATCCAAGATCTTTGTAAGCGACAATTTAATTTCATCAACTCGTCTTCCAAATTTCCTCTGTCTTTCGTCTTTGTTGAAATCAACGTATGCATTGTACTCCTCCTCCACTAAAGATAAATTTAGGTAAGTCGAGTTAAGTTCGAGGATAAGCTTGTGTGTCAATATTGTGTGGTCCTTCATGGGCTTCTCGCTGATACCATAATGACTTTGAATACCACTTAGCGTATTATAGTCATTCTTGAGAGGATTGGTCACGTAGTCCAGCTGTAAACGTCTTGACTCGTAATAGGATTTCTTCTTAGTCGAAATCTCCACGGAATTCTCGTTGGAGTCATAAGGAGTGTAATGATATACAACTTCTGTCAACAACGATCTTTCCACATCTGTGGCGGAGAACTTCGGAATGCTCACTAGCTCAGGCAATGGCCAAGATGGGAAAGACCTGAGATCCCGACGAAAAACATGGTCGAAGAACGTGTGTGACAAATAGGTCAAATTCTGGTTGTAGATTGGAAATAGATCTGGCGGTAAGTTGCCGATTTGGTCCCTCAAACAGACAATGGACGAGATCAACTTGTATAAGTATGTAGTATCTTTTTTCAATCCCTCGTAGTGGAGTAAGCAGTGCTCGATGGTGTTGATTGGAATTAAGCGAACCAACACCGCGGCGTCACCTCTTCTGTTTTGCAGTCTCAAGTTGAGGAAGAAATCGGAGTTAGTGTCTACATATCCATCCATAGCAATTACCAAGTCGAACTTTACATTCTTCAACTCTTCCTCATGCTTGTTTAGAACTCCATCATGTGAAATTAGGTGAATGATAGCTGCTTTGGGATCCTTGGTTTTGCTGCTTCTTCCGGTCTCCTTCTTGATGTTATTTCCCACATATCTTTGGATGGTCTTTTGTCCGGTACAACCCAGTAAGAGAGCTTCAGTCAAGTCGAATACCTTCAAGTCATTTTTCATGACGATTCCAATATTTTTTGTAGCATTCAGAACGTTATTCAGAAGAATCACATTGACCAAGTCCTTGAGAACATTGAACTTCCCGCTTGTTTCTGCCAACTTGGCAGAAATGTCTCGAAGCGCTAAGTTCTTTGGCATGTAATGCTGGATAAGCAAATATGGATGTGTAGCAACGAGCATGCAGTTATCCACGCATATCTCTAGCGATTTGATAATGAGGTCGGTGGTGTCGTTGGTTTCACAGTACTTTAAGATGTCCGAATAGTGCAACGAGACAATCTGGTCAGTGAGTTCTTTCTGAAATTCGAACATGGGTGTCGGTAAGTTGTAATCGCCGGAGTTGTTGATACTATCCAAATGAAGATCAACGATTGGCGGCTCGGGTGTGCCGTCTAGAATACTGAATAAATCCATGGGTACTGAGAGTAGTTGAAGATGGTTATATGCGCGACAGTGGAACTAATGGCTAATCCCGTACAGTTCAGAATTGTACAGTCTTAAATTGATAAAGGAATATGAAACAAAAAAAGAATTGGATAAAAGATAGAGTGGTAGCAGCGCCGAATTACAACAAAAAGATGCTTAAAATGGAATTTACATGCTCACTTTGCTAGTTTCTTTACTTCAATGTAGTTTACGTATTACTCTATTATACTTTACATTTCTCACACCAACTTACTCCATACTCTCATGACTCGGTCCCATCCACAACTGACCACGTACAGCCCGTTTCGACTTATGTCACAGCTCGTCACCTTATCTGTATGTCCACGTAACGTCTTAACTGCCACCCAGTTGTCAGCGGACCAGAGCTTGACGGTTCCGTCAAACGAGGATGTAGCAAGGTAACTACCTGACGCATCTAGTACCTTGGGGTTGTTGCCAGTTTCATCGGTCTGTGCTACAGCCAATGGACTGTTCTCAATGCGCTGAAGAAATCTCACGTCGCTGACCAACTTTGTGTGGGCTGGAATGGAGAAGAGCTCTGCCTCGGTCTTTCTCATGTCCCAGATCTTCACCGAGCAGTCTCCGCTAGCACTGGCAAGGTGATACCCATTGGGAGACCAGTCCATACTATAAATACCTTTGATATGACCCTGGAGTACCGCAATGGAACGACCACTCCGAAGGTCCCAAATTCGTCCTATGGCGTCTAACCCACCAGTAGCTAGTATACTTCCGTCAGGGTGGAAGCTTGCAGCACATACCTCTTTGTCATGGCCCTCCTGTTCCACAAGAAAGTCTTTCATGCGGTTGAGATCCCACATCCTCCAAGTCTGATCATGAGATGTGGTGGTTACGTATTTTCCACTGGGATGGAACTCTGTTTTGGCAATTCGACCGGAATGAGCCTGTTTCACGGATGTTGAAGGTTTCAATTTGGACTCACCAGTCACTTTCCACACATTGAGCGTTCCTTCTGCTCCTCCAGAAACAAGAAGGTCTTCTTCGTTTGGACTCCATGCTATTGTTACTTTCTCCGTATGGTTGCCTGGTGCCAGCCGACAGACCTGTTTGAAATTATCTGGACTTCCACGCTCCAAAATAAAGAAGTTTCCATCCCAAGATCCGCACGCCACCTTATTATCGCTCGAATTGACTCTGATACCACTCAAAGTCCGGGTGTTTCCTTGTAAAGTGTATGTACCGTTCAATTCAAACTCTCCAAGTTCGCTGTTGATGTGTCGCCTGTGCTTCAATGTGCGTGCAGCGTCGTAGTCTGTCGCCTGTTGTTTCTGTAGTTTCAATCTTCTTGCAGCCTTCTCTACAGAGGTCTCTAGAATATACTTTCGAGAAGCCAATAGCTCATCCAGTCCAGGCGTGTAGAACTCCTCTTCATCAACTTCTTCCTCACTTGTGTGCTCCATCAGGTTGTCGTCGCTCCTCTCGAGCTCGGCAATGCCGAAGTCGGTGTGTCTCTGTTCACTAAGGAGCCGTAGAAGTCTCTCTCTTCTCTCAACTTCTCGCTCACCGAAAAGTGTAATAGGTTCGCCCAATTTGCGGAGCTCTTTGCGAACATCTTGGTCATCTGTGGGACAGTTGTTGGCATTCACCACATGACCATTTGTAAGAGGATCGTTGACTACTGGTGCAAAGGTATTGGACATGTCATCGACGGTACTATAGAATGTATAGGTACATGTATTGTGCGAGTGTGTCTAAAACAACCGAATTTAATAGGTAAATAAAACCAACTTGGAAAAGGCGGTTCCAATATTTTAAGCGACTTTTGAATTGTTCAGTGGTTGCTCTTGACTATTCTCTCGGCGAATTGGGCGAAATTTTCCTCATCATTGACAGGCTCGTCCAAGTCTGGCTGACAAAACACTGCGAGAGTATTACGAGCAATATTTGGAATAGACGTACCTTGAACGTAGTGAGGAACGGCCTTAAAATTATTTCTGGATATTTCTTGCAACGCTGAGCCTGTCTGAAATGCTAGACAGTCCGTAGGTATGTTTACCTTGTGCACTTGGTTGTTTCTATTCCGAATGTACAATCCAGCATTGGGGTCTGGAGACTTGTCCAATGCATGTGTCAAACCCTTTGATTCATCAAGAAATAGTGCAGAGGTTAATCCAGTGATGCATGAGTGGTCGAGATGCTCTCCACACCAATCGTCAGAGTCTCCTCCTTTACTCATTGGAAAATAATGCAACAACCTTGCCTTTGAGCACGTTGAATCCCGAACTACTCTCTTTAAGAATCCTTTAGGGTAGTTGGAATGTGAGCCTTCAATGTATCTGTCACAATTCTCTGCCACCTTCTCTGCCACATTGATGATCATATTGACCAACTTCTTCACATTCTCTTGGAAACATTCCAAACCTTCTGCATCTTGCGGTGGCCAAATATTCGGCGTGGTGTATGTCTTGAAATTTTCAAACTCATCTACCAACGCTAGTTCTGGTCCTTCAAGGGCAGCATCTTTGTGAAAGGCACAGTTGACATAGAATGAGCCTTTGTTCGTATCTGGACCACCTGTGGACTTCAAGAACTCTTTGCCACAAGACCACCCCGTAAGCCACAGAGATTCAGGAGACTCGAGCTTTTTGAGTTCTAGCTCAGGTAGATTCGCCAATAGCGACATACTCTTGAGAACCTTTAATCGAAGTTCATGGTACTCTTGGGGTAGATCTTTAATAATAATAATGCCGAGAGATTCTGGGCCAAAAGCTGTTTCAAGAAGCTCTAACTGCAACCCATTGGATAATTCTATCAAACTCACCTCAACTGCCTTGGTGGTCATTCTGGAATGATTTTGTTGGACTTCTTCTTCAATGCTACTGATTGATGCAGTATGCCCCACCCCACTAGCACACCAATGAGATAACCAAAGATAAGAAGGCACTTAAGTTGCAATCATTAGTAGATGCTATTCTCCTGATACTCTTCAATACGAATAAGCTTCTCGAATTTTTCTGTTAGCAGCATTGTCGGGGCCACCGAGCTTTCTCGGTGAATTTGATGATAATCCGAGCATCTTACCATAGGTACCCTAGATTCCATGAAGCACCTCCTCCCGTTCTTCATTAACGAAAATTTTCCTAAGCTAACACCAACTTTTAATAGAAGATTTCCAAATTGTGCCTCGAGCTGCAATCTTTTTAGTTTGATCTTTTGATTTGGGTATCGCTTTGAGAGAATTCTGAAGGCATCTCCGTATGCCTCTGCATTGTCACTTTTAAGAAGAGCATCTAAGATACTGTCCTCGTCGATATTTATATCCAATCTTTCCATTTTCTGAAAAAGATTCCGTGAAACTACCTGCTTCCTCTGAAATTCTATGCCGTTAAATGGATGGCTGCAAATTACCAAGACTGATCTCTGAAGTGATTTTGGAAGCATGTGCTGACCAATGAACTCGAGAAATTCTTTTCTAGAAATCCCTCTGATCAAATTGACGTCGCAAGGCTCCTCACAATTCTTGCTTTCGAATTTGTATGTGCTGTTCAATATCTGATTGAGATGATTCCAATGTTCACAAAATTCTGGGCCACATGGTTTGTCTCCAGAACCTTTTTGGGGCTGAAGAGAAGCAAACAACCCTGACTCGGCATCGCATTCTGAGGAGTTGCCGCTAAGAGTTTGAATAAATGGCAAAAGTAACTGTTCATGAAACTCCTCTTCTGAATATGAAGTTACCATTTCCTCAACCACTTGCAAAAATTCCTCGACCTGATCAGTAAGGTGACTGCAAGAATGCCAGGCGGATGGAATCAAAATATATATACCGAATTGTCGATGAAACATTCGGAGTCCAGAATATACGCTGTACGAAAGTTGTCTCTGAATTCTCAATTCGTCCATGGCGGTTGTGGAGACCAAATACAGGTAGAATTTGGCCAAAACAAATAATGAAGTATCGGAGCGACTTCCGATCTGAGTATAGTGCATGACAACGGAAATATTGTCATCCTCTCTCGTCTCGGTTTCGAATAAATAGAAAGAACCGTCCCTTAGAACAACGCTTGATGGATCTCGTAATTCCTTTCCAAATCCATAATTCTTCCCCACGATGTACAAATTGGTCAAACAGCTGGTGTTTAATTCTCCTGTTTTAACCACTGATAAGTACTCCTGTGAATTCAAGAACTGATTTTTGAAGCTTTTCAAGCATTTCTCATCAACCAATTCGAGCGATTCCATCTTCTCTCTTGGAGTGATGATACCCTCCTCCAAAAGAACATATGAGGCAGATAACACCTTTGTGATGTTGCTGCAATCTTTGTTTTGCTCGTATCGCTTCCTTAGATTCACTCGGGCTTTCTTCAAGTGAGCGTAAGGATATGCGTGCAATCTATTTGCTGTCTCTCTAAGAGTTGCAAATATCTGAAGAAGCATACTTTCAACAGCATTTTGTGAGCCAGACGTTGTCACCATTATTGAGCTACATCTATTAATATTAGAAAAAAGACCCCAGAAACTTCCAATTTTCTCGAAATCATACAAGGGTCCTCTGAGTTCGTTGCCAGCGAGTTCAACGAGCAAGTCTAAGATGACACTATTTGTGACTGAGGCCCTGATATGTGGAAATCTTATGGCAACAGTAACAATCGAGTTTTCGTAACTAGTTTGTGGGTTCGTTGATTTCCATATTTCGTGGCTTTGATCGTAGGACATGAGGTGAGGATTAAGCAGTTCGGACTCAAACCCTCGCACCATGTGGCTGGTCGATATCCTTGTTGAGTTATTCAACCGGGATATCATGTTGCCGACAATTTCAGCTCTCGGACTTGGTAATTTTTTCTCTGAGAAATCAAATTGTGGACTGTTGTCGAAATCCAATCTGGAAAGCTCATACTCAAAGCCAAAGTACTCTTCTTGTATTCTGATTGTCTGCTCAACAGATACTTCGGGAGGAGCCAAGATTATTACTTTTACCAGACATTCGGTGAAACAAACATTAATCATATTCTTAATAGTTTGAGATGCCGCAAAGATATTGCTCCAAGATTTAAACGAGGAAATGAAGTTTGGTTGCATTGCATCAGCGAAGGAGCGATTCAATCGTTCAGCGTAGTCCAACACATCATCAAGCAGGGTCACAGAAGCTGGTTGAGAAATGATATTATATTCGTCAAGTTTTGAATAGTAATCTGCTAGGACGTTTAAAGTCTCTTCCTTGCATTCTCCAATATTTCTCTTTAAGTAAGATATTATCTCATGGACTATTTCCTTTAGATGGCTCCATGCTGATTTGGTTGGCTCTAAGTCAATAACAAGCATTTGCACGTCGGAATACAATGTTTGAACAAATACAAAGAGAGACGAAATCCACCCTTTTTCCATACTCAAGAGGCTACTCAAAGATTCTGGACCTTCCTCTCCAAGTAGATTGCAGAGTGATCGCACCGTAGGATTATAGTTTTCTGTCTGTTTCATTAGATAGATTGGGAAACAGATTCTGATCTTGGGAGCGAACGGTGTTCTCAATACAATAGTATTGGGACCCTCAGTGATAAAAAGATCAATTTCGTCTTTGGGGAATTCCAGATGTAACGTTGGCTCCGAAGTTGAGATTCCATCGTTTGGATGTGGCAAGGTCTTGGGTGATGATCCCAACGACATGAATTCACTGAGTACCATCTTTTTGAGCTGTAGTACTGTTTGTGGCCCTTTGAATACCAAGGACATATTTTGTGGAGTGAAATTATTGCTGAAGTATGATTTGGCCATAGATTTAATCTTCTTGGATGAAATCATCGAGAGTGTGTCGAAATTTCCGGTTGCAAAGCGACTGAAGACATGTTTTGGATTGGCCAAGAGTCGATACCCATGGAATAGTACTTTTTCCTGATTGTTTCGATTGCCATTATGTTCGTCGTCCACGGCTAGGATTTCCTGGCTAACATATCTCTCGCTTAATAACGGACAAGTTAAGTATGACGAGAATATTGGCAATATCGATTCCACTATAGAAGAGCCATCTCCGACGGTATTGGTTGCAAATGTTGAGACTTGGAAATAGAAGCATGACTGGGTGCTGGTGGTATAGGCATTCAACTGACCCCCACATTCAGCAAGCTTCCGACCCAAACTGCCTGATTTATGAGTCTTGGAGCCTCTAAGAATCAAGTGCTCCGTCAAATGGGCCAATCCAGGTACGTTCGGAGGATCATTGAAGGCTCCACAATTGACTGTTACGGCTCCACACATCATTTCAGAAGATGGATCATGGATTAGAAGACATTTGAGTCCATTGGGAAGAACGAGCAATGTGTGATTTCTAGTAGAATAAGCCAAAGGAAGATGATAAGAAGGCACTATTGAGCTCACCTTTAAAGATAAAGACATCTGAAAAAAATCTGTTAAACCACACGAGCCCAGCGTTCGGAGTATTTTATTGGGTGCAAAATGTGGTGGGTTTCAGTGTCCTGCCTAATTGAGAGTGACAAAGGAGTAGTTTGATAAAGAGAGGAAAGATCGGAAAATTGGGAAGAAAACGAAAAAAAAAGAGTACTAATAAGTCTCAGTTAGAGAGTCATATGTTGTAGTCGTAATGAAGTATTTCTAAAACCATTAAATCTGGTGTTGACATTTTTTTTACGTGGATCATTTGTTTGTGTTGACAAGCAAATTCACAGAATATTGTGGAATTCGCGACTTTCCTCCGTATTTCGAAAAAGCAAACATAGTCATGTATTTTTTTTGGTTCCGCCAAGTTGAGGGTAGGGAACATCGCAATAAGGACACAAAAAAGGTCTTTCCGTGCGGAATCTTTCGAATTGAAAACTGACATATTTATGCCATAGTGTACACTTCTACCCCATTTCCATACTTTTCGATCGACGTAATGTTTCGTGGAGGTAGGTAAGGGTGGGGGTACCTGCACAACCCCTACATATAAGTGGTCACGACGCATATGTGCATGATCAGTCACCAGAGACTTCAAGAAGAGGTCAAGGGATAAAAAAGTAGAAATTCCCGAAAAAAATACCCCATTTCTAATTGTAATTCATCTATCAAAGGATCCCACACTTCTTTACTTTTTCCGTGACACCTCAAGACTTTCACAGCGTTATCAGCCAGCAAAAGTTCTAATCAGGACCAGCGGCTTATCTACAGGAAAGCTTTGCGCATTAGCCCAATCTCCACCAAAAGAAACGTTCATCAATTACAGAACCATAACTACTCCTTTTATACTACTGCTAGCAGCGAAAACCATCTACTCCCTGCTTTTTCACCTTGCTACACCCAGTTTCCATTTGCATATCCTCTGGACTTAGTTGACCCCAGCTAGATCCAGCCACGCTATTGTTTATGCTACTTGCCCCTCAATGTCCAATCCATACTCATACAACTCTTACCAGCAGTACTCTCCCTCTATGGGAGATGGCCAGTTGAGCAACACGCTGCCCAGCTTCCATCATTTGCAGTATTTGGGAGGAGCTTCAGGAAGCTCCGGCTCGTCTACTTCCTCGACATCCTCGTCCTTATCCAACTACTCCTTGCACAACCCCCGCATGCGTTACTACTTGTCCAAGTCGTTTGACGCCGAGGACGACCTTGAGTTCTGTCCAGACATTCCTGAGTCGGTGCCGCTCAACTCGAGTCCAACCTTCAAGAAGTTCAACCCATACACAGCATCGGTATTCTCACCCACAGCCACCCAAGGTGACCAGCCTATGTCGAACCCTTCTTCACCTAGAGTGCTTACTCCCAGAATCAAGAAGCCTATCGACATTGTGAATCCCCATACGAAAGCTCGTATTGGCACAAGTTCTCCCGCAGTCTCAAAGTAGGCATGCGAGGAGACACCAAGGTACAATGCGACCTTGTTTGACTGGGCCAAAATGGGATTATGAGGATTGTAATGTGGATTATGTGTGATGCCTTTTTTTCAGCTTTTAGAGCAAGCCCTGCCCTGGATGCGCTAGGCGTCTTCACCAGGCGGGCCTGACATAGTTAGAGATTTCATGTACGTACGATTGACATTGATAATGTAGATGACCAAGTAGATCAATGAAATACTTGGAAAGTAAGAAATGTCAGATATGCCTGAAATGTAAGGATTGGCCTGAACCCACGATTCTCCTTGATAGATAACAAAGATAAGCTTTTGCACAAGAGGAAGTAACCACTAAACATACACACAGTTGAGTCTATGCTATCTAATGGTAAGAAAAGATACCCTTTTTCGGATTGATGGTCGGCACAACGATTTGAGGTATAGAACAGCGGGGGGATGGATTACTAGGCAAGAGATTTACTGAAGATGGGGAATTGAAACAAATTGAATGGAATTTGCGGAATTTTGTGGAGACTTCAGATAGTTATGACCAAGTTTGAGTGTGAGCAGGGCAAAGAATAGGAAGAAGTGGAAATCACTAACTATATTGAACAATGTGAAAGATTTGGATTAGAGGTTCTAAGTGAACCGAATCGTTTAACAAGTGAAATTATAAATCATCTTATACTGTGCCAAAATTCAGGTAAGTAAAGTCAAACGGATCGGCCGGACGATCTAATGATTAGAGGGGATGCGTAGGCTATCCGAAAATATACAGAAGAGAAAAAATTACTTAACTATTAGTTTCGCCATCCTCAATTAGGAAGGAGGGTACAGCCAAATTACCATCCAGTAGGGTTCAAGATATTCTATAGTATGCCGGATAGGTGCGGTTAAATGCCGCTCAGCACGTGACTGGCGACGGAATCTATTGTGCCGCCCCTGTCTCCAATGGGGCAGTTCTATGACGATGATAGCGCTTGGCCCGATTAGGCAAGTCCATCAGTAATCGATAGTCCAACCACTAGTGGAATATAAAGACCCCCCAAGGCCCGCCATACTTTCTTTTCCTCATTATCCTATTTTTCACATATTCAATGGCACCTACTATTCACCCATTCGACGGAGTCAGGGACTACGAGGTCAGATTAGCTTCCAAGTTGGTCAAGGACGCTCACCCAGCCGATGCCAATGTTCACTTTGTCCAGATCGATAGATTGGACCCTCCAAAGGCTGACATGATCAAATATTTGGAGGCAGAGAAATATGGAGGTCCTCTTCCACCAATCTCTAGAGTGTTGTACTGTTACTACTACACTAACACTTTGGACTTTAACAAGGCCCTTGTTAACGTCACGGTTGGCCATGTGATCACCAAGACCCAGTTGCCAAAGGGTGTGGTTGGTCCATTCTTGCCAGAGGATGTTTTGGACTGGGAGGACAACTGTACCCAGCACCCAGTTGTCTTGGCTGAGATTGAGAAGTTGAAGTTGCCTCAAGGCTACTCGGTCAGATGTGACCCATGGATCTATGCCACTGACGATGCAAATGAAAAGAGACCATTGGTTCAATTCTTCATGTACGTGTTGGCCAACAACGGCCACGCTGAGTCCAACCACTACTCTTTGCCATTGAAGTTCTCGCCAGTGTTCGAGGCTTTCACCAAGAAGTTCATCAGAATCGACTTCTTGCCTGGTGGATTCGATGCCACCACCACCCCAACCCAACCATGGCAGGTTGTTCCTGGTGTGGAGTACCACCCAGACTTGAACGGCGAGACCATTATGAGACAGCCTAAGCCTTTGTTGGTTGTGCAGCCTGAGGGTCCATCCTACTCCATGGACGGTTCCAAGATTGACTGGCAGGGATGGCAGTTCAGAGTGGCTCCAACCGCCAGAGAGGGTTTCGCTGTGTACGACGGTTGGTTCAAGGGCAGACAAGTGTTCTACAGAATCTCTTTGTCTGAAATGACTGTTCCATACGGTGATCCAAGAGCCCCATACCACAGAAAGCAGGCTTTCGACTTGGGTGATTGTGGTTTCGGTGTTAACGGTAACTCTTTGCGTCTCGGATGCGACTGTCTCGGTGTCATCAAGTACTTGGACGGTGTTGGAATCAACTCCAAGGGTGAGCCATTTGTTCAGCCCTCTACTGTCTGCTTGCACGAGCAGGACAATGGTATTTTGTACAAGCACATGAATTACAGAACTGAGAATGCTGTTGTTGCCAGAAAACGTGAGTTTGTTGTTCAGACCATTGCTACTGTTGCCAACTACGAGTACGCTGTCAACTTGAAGTTTGTCAACGACGGTTCCATCGACATTGAAGTCAGAGCCACCGGTATTTTGTCCACCATGCCAATTGACGAGAACGTCAAGGTTCCTTGGGGAAGCATTGTTGGTCCAAACGTCATGGCCGCATACCACCAGCACATCTTGTCGTTCAGAATCGACCCTGCTGTTGATGGTCACAAGAACACCGTCTGTTACGACGATGTTGTCAAGTTGCCTCGTGATGAATTCAATCCATACGGTGTCGGTTTCGTCACCGAGAGAACTTTCGTCGAAAAGGCTGGTTCCGTTGAGCAATCTCCATTCACCAACAGAACCTACAAGATCATCAACGAGAACGTTGTCAACCCTATCTCTAAGAGCAATGTTGGTTACAAGATTATGATGCCAGCCAGACAGATGATCTTGGCTGACGAGGAGTCTTTCAACGCCAAGAGAGCAGCTTTTGCTACCAAACAGATCTGGGTCACCAAGTACAGAGACCACCAGTTGTTTGCTGCCGGTGAGTTCACTAACCAGTCCCAGATCGACACTGGTGTTGGTGAGTGGGTCAAGGGTGAGGACCCAGTCAGAAACGATGACTGTGTTGTCTGGGCCACTTTGGGTTTCACTCACATCCCAAGAGTCGAGGACTTCCCAGTTATGCCAGTTGAAACTCACAACATCCACCTTGTGCCATTCAACTTCTTTGACAGAAACCCAGCTTTGGACCTTCCACAGGCCAACAACAACTTCAACAAGTCTGTCTTGGCTGACGTTGGTGTTTCTGCCAACAAGGCTTGCTGCAAGACTAACTTGTAGTTGATTTAACTTATACATATGTTTGGGAAATAAATTAGAGAAATTAGAGAATTGAACCTGTAGGTATATTGGCTGCTAAACTTTGAGATCTGCGAAGAGCTTACTACAGCGGCCCTGTGACTCTTTTATCGGACGAGATAAAGTGAAATACTTCTCATGAATCAGAGTTCCTTTAGGGAGGAAATCCGCTTGTTTGAGGTGGTATCCATTGTGGTCTGAGATTGGAACAGCAGGTCGTATGGTGTCCTATCTGTGGAAGGGGCGTCGAGCAATGTGGCCCATAGTTTATGATGCCAGTTTTGGCTTAGCGTATGGCTCAGAGGAAGCTGATTTCCTACCAATTAGGTATCGTCATGAAAGAAATGAAGGGTGGCATCTAGGGTTTCTTGAAAGTAACCGGCCGTAGCCTCCTGGTCATTAATATCAATAGCCTGAGAAGGAACAATAGTTCATGAGGTGTCCATAATGGTCCTTTGACAATTGCTCCACTCAGTTATTCCAGTCAGGTCCGCTTCTGCGGTAGTGACTGGGTTGATTACGATGCACGTTTTCAAATTCACTATAATTTAATATAGTGGTGAAATCATTAACTCTCTTGCCAGCATACGTATTGATGGTATTATTGCCTAATGTTCGTACTGAAAATTGCAACAGGAATCCTAATATTCGGTAGCATTCAAGCACAGCTGCATCGAAATTACTCCTACCAGCATCATCATCCAACCATGTCACGAGAAGCTCTTTCAGTCCACTCACACTTACGGTCGAATTAATGGTGACATTGTTGTACGCTATGCAACGTATTAGGTTAATTGCGTCTATCATTACTGTCCCGTCTCTTGTCAATAATCCCACTTCGTTGAAGGTCCCTCGAATATAGCCTTCGCATTTCAGCGCTAGCAGCATTGTAGCTACAGCAACTATCAACACTAAACCTCTGTGCATTTTCATGATATTATGCTTACAACTAGAATATGTTCAATTGTACATGAGGGATATGGTGCAGGTAGTAACCGAACCATTAGGTCCAAGTATGGGTTAAAATTTCACCATGAGCATTAAGTTTTCAGCTTTTGAATTGGATTTAATTACTGATAAATCAGGAAATTTACCAAGTCATAGGTTCCAAACAACTAAAATTTTGCTCTAAGCTCCGTTCTTCTTGTAAAGCTATTACTTATTCATCAACCCTAAAATCTTTTCAGAAAAGTCCGAGATAGTTTAGTGGCTAGAATTACCGCTTGTCGCGTGGTAGACCGGGGTTCAATTCCCCGTCTCGGAGCATTTCTGCGCAAGTGGTTTAGTGGTAAAATCCAACGTTGCCATCGT
>Ga0160505_101015_pt1 | contig 13963 bp, 12 predicted proteins | sample DIDeMG_FD_108225 | JGI IMG/M metagenome (GOLD analysis project Ga0160505, IMG submission 108225) | Enriched chicken feces microbial communities from UW Madison campus, WI, USA - DID2874_E49_Stillage MG | ecosystem: Host-associated > Birds > Digestive system > Large intestine > Fecal ... | reverse complement strand
TTGCCCCACTTAATCAAATGAGCGGTCTCTTTATAATGTTCCACTCGGCTCCCCCCTCTTTATCGGATTTTCCTTACTACCGATCATTATAACATGAGCACGCATATGTATACACAAGTATATACTTCAATCGTTCCTTCTTTCCTTAAATACGCAAAAGAAATGAATGTAAAAAAAACACCAGCTGCTAAGCAGCCAGTGTATCTTGTTGACTTGTTTTAGTTTGGTGTGACATCTTCGCCAAACCACTTTTCAGAGATTTCAGCAAAGGTGCCATTGTCTTGCAATTCTTTCAAGCCATCATTGATTTTATCTGCCATGGCTTGATCGTCTTTACGCACACCTACAGCAAAATCTTCTGCTTCAAAGGGGCTTTCGATTTCGTTGAAGTCATCGGTTTTGCCTGTTTGAGTCAAATAATATTCTGCGTAGACGCGGTCGATCAAAAGACCGTCGATCCGACCGTTTTCTAGATCGATAAAGGCTTCATTAAAGCTGGCATACAAGGTTGCGTCATTGCCGTCTACAAGATCCTTCAGAACTTCCGGTTGGTTGTTGAAGGTCTCATAACCAGAAGATCCTTCTTGGGCACCTAAGACTTTGCCCTCCATATCATCAAAGCTAGTAATGCCGCTGGCTTTCACTGTGACCAAGACTTGTTTGTTTTCCATATAAGTATCTGTAAACAATACTTTTTCTTCACGAGCTGCGGTTTTGGTATACCCGTTCCAGATCATATCGATGGTGCCATTGCTTAGTTCGGTTTCTTTCATGGACCAATCGATTGGTTGAAATTTGACTTTGGTTCCTGTTAGATCCAAAATCGCTGTGGCTAAATCCACATCAAACCCAACGATGTTGCCTTGGTCGTCTTTAAAGCCCATCGGTACGAAGGTATCGTCTAGGCCGACGATCACTTCTTCTTTGTCAGCGGCACTGGTTGTGGTGTCATTGCTGCTGCCACACGCCCCTAATAAAAATACACTTGCTGCTGCGATTCCCGTCAATAGTAATTTTTTCATTTTGTTCTCCCCCTTATTCTCCTGCTACTTTTAATAATTGATCACCGATATTTTCGGCAAAAACCAAATCATGGGTCACCACGATCTGGGTCACTCCTTCTTTTTTCAGATCCAAGATCAGCTGTTCGACTTGCTGTCTCAAGCCTGGATCTAAGGCGCTGGTAGGCTCGTCATAGGCCAACACTTTGGGATTCATCGCCATCGCTCGTGCGATAGCCACCCGTTGCCGCTGCCCCCCGGACAATTGGAAGGGATATTGGGCTAGTAGGTCACTTAATCCTAGTTTTTCTGCCAACTGTTCGGCTTTTGCTGTATACGCGGCCTTGTCTTGTTTTAGCACCATTTTTGGCGCCAAAGTGATGTTTTCAAAAACTGACAAGTGCGGAAACAATTGGAAGTCTTGGAAGACGACACCGACGACTTGTTCTTGTTCTTTTGTGTCGGTGGGATCAAAGGCTTTGCCATCCAGTAAAAAGCTTCCAGAATCGATCGTTTCTAAACCAGCCAGTGTCCGAAGCAAGGTGGTTTTCCCGCCACCGGAAGGACCGACCACCGCTAAGATACTGCCGTCTTCGATCGTCAAGTCTAGCTGATCGATGACTTTTTTTGCGCCAAATGACTTTGATACTTGTTTTAGTTCTAACATACGTGGTTCCTCCTAACGGTAATAGTCCAGTTTGGTCTCGATTTGTTTTAACAATAACGTAAAAACGCCCGTCATCACCAAGTAGATCAAGCCGACCCCAACTAGCGGAAGCAAGGTACTGTCTCGCTCCATGGCGATTTTCCCGATTCGCATCACGTCTGACAATCCTAAGATGTAAACGAGGGATGTGTCTTTGACAAGATTGATGACTTCATTGCCGACAGATGGCAGGGTGATCTTGACGACTTGTGGGATGATAATTTTTTGGATCGTTTGGATCGGGGACAAACGCAAGACTTTCGCGGCTTCGTATTGTCCGGCTGGAATCGATTGGATCCCTCCACGGAAAATCTCGGCAAAATAAGCAGCGTAATTGATAATAAAGGCGATCAAGGCTGCTTCAAAGCGGTCAAAGACGATCCCTAAGATCGGCAGACCGTAGAATACGAAGATCAGCTGTAGCAATAAAGGCGTTCCTCGCATCAACCAAACGTAGACTTGCACGATCAATTTCAAAATACGCAGGCGACTGGCTAAAACAAAGGCCAACAAGATGCCTAAGGGAATGGACCCGATTAAGGTCAGTGCGAACAATTTAACGGTGATTCCAGTTCCTGAAATTAGTTGGGGCATAACATTGACTAAATACTCAAACATGGTGACTTCCTCCTTGATAGGTTTCAATTTCGATTAGCAGCGATACAGCTTCGCGACGGTTTGCTCCGACGCTTATGTGACGCTATACGTTGGCTGGTGAGGGGCAACTGGCAAGTTTCATTTTTCTAAAAAAGAAAAACAAAAAAAGCGCACACTGGCATTTGCCAGAGGACGCTTGATACGTGGTTCCACCTCAATTTGCCTTTCCTTCACAGGAAAAGGCCTCGTGCAGTCCTTGTGATCCTTCCACTTTCGGTTTTCGGTGAGATGCAAAAAAAGAGAAAAAAAACGTCCCCTAGCCATTACAGCTAAAGGACGTTATCAACGCGGTTCCACCTTTGTTTATCAGTGCTTCACAGCAACTGAACTCAGAAAGTCATCAATCAATGACTGCTGCTGTAACGGGCAAACCCGGTCTCTCCTACTTTTCTTTCGGAAAAACGACTCCAAGATGTGTTTCACAACCATGCGTTATCTCTTTGCACCAACCAGAGACTCTCTTCAAACAGCAAGCCTTGCTACTCTTCTTTTCGATGTCTGTTTCATTAAGTTGTGTCTTACTTTACTCGCTCTTAAAGAAAATGTCAAACATTTTTTCTGAAATTTTCGAAACTTTGTCAAATGTACCGGTTTCGAGGGGAAGATTCAGGGAAAAGAAGACGCAACTGCTTAACCGAAGTATGCTTCAGCTAAGGCTTGCCCTTGCTTGATTTTTGCCCATTGCTGCTCAGTCGAAAGCTCATTGCCGCAGTCACAAGAGGCAAAGCCGCATTGATGAGAAAGATAAAGCCGCTCCTTAGGAATGATTTGGCTGGCTTTGTCTAATAAAGCGATCACTCGCTCTTCATCGTCTAATGTGGCGGTTTTGCTGGATAATAAGCCTAAGACAACTTCCACTTCTGGACGATCTTTCAGCGCTTCTAAAGCCGAGATATCACCAGCACGGTCATCGTCCCACTCTAGGAAAAAGCGGTCATAATGCTGATCACGCAAGAATTTTTCGGCGATCGCTTTGTAAGTACCGCTGGCTGCCGCGCGGCTTTGGTAATTGCCGCGACAATTGTGGGTCCAGACTTTTAATCCTAATTCGTGGGCGTAGTCAGCGACTTCGTTGTTGATCGCCACGAATTCATCGGCTAACGCTTCTAAGCCGTCATTGCCTTGGGTGAAGAAGCTCTTGTCATTGTCTTCGGCAAATAATTCCCATAAACAATCATCGAACTGAACGATCTCACCACCGGCTTCTCGGTATTCCTGCAAGAATTCCTTGTAGGCGTTAAGCAGTCCTTCCCGCAAGGCTTCTTTCGTTGTATACACCTGACCTTCACCAACGAGGTCGTTAAAGACAGTCAGCTCGGTAAAGGCGTGGGCAGCCCCCCAGACGGTGATTTTGACTGGCAGGTCGCCAGCTTGGCGTTTGGTTTCTTTAAACAACGTCAAGTAATGATGGTTTTTGCCAGATAATGGTTCTGTGATTCGGATGCCGATGTCTTTACGTGTCTCAAAATGTCCACCGTCCAAATCTTCAAAGGCATACCCATGATCGGAGATATAGCGCTCAACGCCTTTTAATCCCCAAAGAAAATCCAGGTGCCACATTGAGCGGCCATGTTCGCCGTCTGTGATGACTGTAATGCCGTGTTCTTTTTGCGCTGCAATGATGTCAGCGATCGCTTTTGCTTCCGTTTCTTGGTAGCCAGGAAACGCATCATAAAACGGGTAGCGGATATCCTCCCGATGCTCGATTTGATTTTTGTAGTCCAATAAATCTTGTGGTCGTAACAATGACCCCACAAGCTGAAATTTGTCTGTTGCCATATCCATTCCTCCTATACAAAGTTTTCAAAATTGTTAGATTTATTCTAGCAAACATCTTATACTATAGATAATACTTATAAACTTATATATTCCATAGGCAATACCTATAACATAAAAAGGAGGTTGTATCCCATGCGTATCCAGCAGCTTGAATATTTGGAAAAAATCGTAGAAACTGGCTCTTTCAATGAAGCCGCCAAACAGCTTTTCATCAGTCAGCCCTCCCTCTCTCAAGCCATGAAAGAGTTGGAAAAAGAGTATGATCTGCAGCTGTTTTACCGCAGTAAATTAGGGGTGACCTTGACCGATGATGGCCGTTCCTTTCTCAACTATGCTCGAAATGTTTTAGACCAAGTCAATCTCTTGGACGAACGCTTTCGCAAAGACAGCCATCGCAAGCATGTTTTCAGTGTTTCCGCACAACACTATGCCTTCGTCGTCCACGCCTTCGTGGAACTGGTCAAACAGTTAGGGGAAGATGAATTTCAATTCACCTTGCGGGAGACCCAGACACAAAATGTACTGGATGATATCCAGACGTTTAAGAGCGAATTGGGGGTCATTTATCTGAATGATTTCAACACGACGGTCTTGACCCGTTTGATCCACGAAAAAGACCTGCAATTCATCCCTTTATTTGAAGCCAAACCCCACGTCTTCATCGGCCGAGAAAATCCCCTGACTCAGAAGAAAAGCATCACATTAGCTGATTTGGAACCATATACCTATTTGTCGTACGAACAAGGGGAAACCAATTCCTTCTACTTTTCTGAAGAGATCTTAAGCATTTTACAGCGCAAAAAACACATTCGCATCAGCGATCGTGCCACGATCTTCAATTTGATGGTGGGTCTCAACGGCTATACCATCAGCTCTGGGATCATCAGCAGTGAGCTGAATGATGAAAAAATCGTTGCGATCCCTTTGGAAGTCGATGATGCGATGACCCTAGGTTACCTCAAACACAAGAAAATGGAACTGAGCGAGATGGCCTTGGACTATCTCGCCTTGTTGAAGCAGCATATCAAAAATTACGGTTTCGACGTCTTTTAAAAAAACGATTCGCAGACAGTCGGTCGGGCTACCTTCGTAAGGTGTCCCGACGCTGTTGCGGATCGTTTTGTTTCTTTTGTGCTTTTTTTGCTCTTAAACTGTCTTACGTTGGCGTTGTGGAGAATAAATCAACGCAATGGTTTCCATTCCCACTCTTCGACTTCGGCGATATCATAGCCGTTTTCTCGAATAAAGTCATGGTGATACGCAACGGTGTCTGCCATTTTTTGGGCAAAGTTCGTTGCTTTTTCTCCATAGACCCATTCGGCGGCGTCTTTGGCTAAGTGGAAGCGATCCAATTCAGAAAGGATCCGCATATCAAACGGTGTCGTGATGTCGCCATTTTCTCGGTACCCATGAATATGAAGCTGTTGGTTGCGACGGCCAAAGAAGATATCGCGAATCATTCCTTCATATCCGTGGAAAGCAAACACGATCGGTTTGTCTTTCGTAAAATAGGCTTCGAATGCTTCATCGCTCAACCCACGAGGATCGACTTCTGGACGACGCAATTTCAATAGATCGACCACATTGATGAAGCGGACTTTCAACTCTGGGAAGGCTTCAATCAGCAACGAAACAGCAGCTAAAGCTTCCAAATTCGGTTCCGTCCCAGCAGCTGCGATCACAATATCGGGTTCTTGTCCTTCATCTGTCGATGCCCAGTCGATGACTTTCAAGCCATCTTTGACAAGCACTTTCGCTTCATCCGCCGAATAAAACTGCGGACGTGGGTGTTTTGAAGAGACCACTAGATTGATCTTTTCTTCAGAAGCGAGCGTTTCTGCCATGACAGCCATCAAGCTATTGGCATCGGCTGGTAAGTAGACCCGCACAAAGTCGGCTTTTTTCTCTGCAATATGGGTCATGATCCCTGGATCTTGGTGGGTGTACCCATTATGGTCTTGTTGGAAGACCGTTGATGAAGCAATCAAATTCAATGAGGGGTACGGGTTGCGCCAGTCAAGATCATGGGCTTTTCGTAACCATTTGAAGTGTTGCGTGATCATAGAATCAACGACTCTTAAGAATGACTCGTAGCTGGCAAAGAAGCCATGACGACCCGTCAGCACATAGCCTTCCAAGAAGCCTTCTGCTTGATGCTCTGATAATTGTGAATCAATCACACGGCCCACTGAAGACAGCCATTCATCATAATCAGGATGTTTTGGCTCCAACCATTGGCGGTCCGTGACTTCAAACACATGGTTCAACCGATTGGATTTGGCTTCATCTGGGCCAAAGATGCGGAAGTTGTCGGGATTTTCTTTGATGATGTCACGGGCAAATTTCCCAAAGACCATCATATCTTGGGCAGTCGTTTCCCCTGGTGTCTCGATCGCAATGGCATGTGCTTGCCAATCTGGCAAGCGTAGCGGTTGCGGATCGATCCCCCCATTGGTGATTGGGTTGACCGCCATCCGCTGCTCTCCTTTTGGTGCCAATTCTTGAATCTCAGCTTTGATGCGGCCTTTTTCGTCAAAAAGCTCTTCTGGACGATAAGACTGCAGCCAATCCATCAAAGCATCCACGTGTTCCATATGTTTCGCATTGACAGGGATCGGCACTTGGTGGGCACGGAAGCCCCCTTCAATCGGCTCGCCATCCCAGACTTTCGGTCCAGTCCAGCCTTTCGGTGTGCGAACGATCAAAACAGGCCAATGAGGCATAGCGGCTTCTTCCGCAGAACCTTTGCGGGCTTCTGCTTGGATCGCGTGGATCTGTTCGATGGCTTGATCCATTTTCTGTGCCAATTGCGGATGAACGGCTTCTGGATCGTCCCCTTCTACGAAATAAGGGGTCCAACCCATGCCTTCAAAATATTTCGTGAGATCTTGGTCACTTTTACGAGCCAAAATCGTTGGATTGGCAATCTTGGCGCCATTCAAATGCAAGATAGGCAAAATTGCGCCATCATTGACTGGATTGATAAAGGTATTTGAAAACCAGCTGCCCGCTAATGGTCCAGTTTCGGCTTCGCCATCACCGACCACTACTGCTGCAATGACATCGGGATTGTCTAAAATAGCTCCGGTAGCGTGGGCGATGGAATAGCCTAGCTCGCCGCCTTCATGGATCGAACCTGGCGTTTCAGGTGCCGCATGAGAAGCGATCCCACCTGGGAAAGAGAAGGTTTTGAATAGATGTTTCATCCCTGCTTCGTCTTGGGTGGCTTTTGGATAGATCTCGCTGTAGCTGCCGTCTAAATAAGCATTCGCAACCATGACTTGTCCGCCATGGCCTGGTCCTTCGATATAAAACATGTTTAAGTCGTACTTATTGATGACGCGATTGAGATGGGTGTAAATAAAATTTTGCCCTGCGATCGTTCCCCAGTGACCAATCGGATTCACTTTCAAATCTTTTTCTTCGATGGGGCGGCGCAATAAGGGATTGTCTTTCAAATAAATCTGACCAACGGAAAGGTAGTTGGCTGCTCGCCACCAAGCGTTCATTTTCTGATAATACTCTGGTGTATCGTAGGTTGTCTTCATTGTGCTCCTCCTTTTAGTCCATTGTTCCACTCTTACATAAAAGTCTATGCCCCCTATATTTAAAAGTCAATTTTGCTGATTGCTGGTGCTTTCAGGGGTCTGCTTATCCGCACTTTGCAGCTAGAAGGCAAGAAAGCTTAAGAAAAACGCAAAGAAACCGCCGACCATCGCCAACGGTTTCTTTTGTGATTGGGTACTTATTTGATCGTTACGTATTCTAATCCCACAAGCTTCGCCCATGTTTCGATCTGATCAGAATTTAGGACAAGTGAGACAACGGTGTGATGGCCACCGCCTGTTTCGATCCACTGTTTGACCCCATCGTGGAAGTTTGGTTTTGGTGTCCACATTACTCGTGCAACCGGTAGTTTTGGTGCTTCTTCAGTTGGCTCAAAGGCATCGACTTCATTGATCAATAATTTGTAGTGGGTGCCAAAGTCGGCCATCGAAACCACGACACCTTCGCCGCCTTGGCCGTCAAAGACGAGTCGGGCTGGGTCTTCACGATCCCCCATCGACAATGGCGAAACCACGATTTTTGGTTTGTTGGCTGCTAATACTGGATCGACTTCCATCATGTGGGATTGCAAGATGGCTTCTTTTCCTGGTGTCAGCTCATAGGTATAGTCTTCCATAAAGCCAGTCGCTTTATTGTGGGCCATGATTTTCATCAAGCGGTCAATAGCGGCGGTTTTCCAGTCCCCTTCACCAGCAAACCCATAGCCTTCTGCCATCAAACGTTGTACAGCTAAACCAGGCAACTGCTGCATACCATATAGGTCTTCAAAGTTCGTGGTAAATGCCGTATAGCCGCCTGCTTCAAGGAAGCGGCGCAGACCGATTTCTTGTTTGGCTTGGGCTTTGACATGACGTGCCCATTCTTCTTTGTCGTAATCGCCATAATCGAAATCATACAGCTGGCTGTATTCTTCAAAGAGTGCATCGACTTCTTCGTCAGTCACCGCATCGACGACTTGAACCAAATCGCCGATCCCAAAATAATCAACGGTCCAGCCAAATTGGATCTGTGCTTCGACTTTATCGCCTTCGGTCACCCCAACGTTACGCATGTTGTCGCCAAAACGAGCGACTTTGATTTGGAAGCTTTCATTGTAGCCGACTGCCACGTCCATCCAAGCAGCGATTTCTTTTTGGATGGCTTCATTTTTCCAATAGCCGACAACGATTTTGTTTTGCTTTTTCAAACGGGCATTGATAAATCCATATTCTCGGTCACCATGAGCTGCTTGGTTCAAGTTCATGAAGTCCATATCGATGGTTTCCCATGGAATTTGTTCATTGTATTGAGTGGCAAGGTGCAGCAATGGTTTTTGTAATAATTTCGTGCCGCGAATCCACATTTTTGCTGGTGAGAAGGTATGCATCCAGGTGATCACCCCAGCGACTTCATCCCGATAGTTGACTTCTTTCATGATTTTCGTAATCGTATCGGCAGTAACAGCGAGTTCTTGTAAAACGACTGGATAAGGCAGCTTTGAGCTGTCATTTAAGCTTTTGACCATTTCTTCTGCATGGTCCCGTACTTCTTGTAATGCTTCTTCTCCGTATAAGTGCTGTGATCCTACGACGAACCAAAATTCTTTTTTCCCGATTTCTAACATTCTACTTGCTCCTTTTTCGTTATTTTTGCCCGTAATAGGCATTTTCTCCATGTTTGCGTAAATAATGTTTGTCTAAGACCCGCTGCGGCAATTCGGGTGCGTAACTGTTCAGCTGACGCGTGATAAAATTCATCTTAGCAACTTCTTCTAAGACCACTGCGTTCATCACCGCCGCATCCGCCGTTTTGCCCCAGGTAAACGGTCCATGACCGTGAAGCAAGACACCAGGAATTTCTTCTGGCGTGATGCCGCGTTCCTTAAAGGTTTCGACGATCACCTGTCCTGTTTGTGCTTCATAGCCTTCATCGATCTCGGCTTGCGTCAAAAAGCGCGCACATGGGACTGCTCCATAAAACGTATCGGCATGGGTCGTGCCCATCGCTGGCAGATCGAGTCCTGCCTGAGCCCAGCTCGTCGCCCAAGTAGAATGGGTATGGACGATTCCACCAATTTCTGGAAATGCTTTGTATAAAACGGCATGCGTTGGCGTATCGGAGGAAGGATTTTTCGCTCCTTCCACTACGTTGCCCTCAAAATCACAAACCACCATATCACTGGCTTGCATGGTTTCATAGTCAACACCGCTAGGTTTGATGACAAACAATTGCTGTTGGCGATCCACTGCTGACACATTGCCCCAGGTGTATTTGATCAATCCTTGCTTCGGCAATGCCAAATTGGCCTGAAAGACTTCTTCTTTTAATCCTTCTAACACAAAATTCCCTTCTTTCTTTTTAAATCAACGCATCGATTGCCGCTTGCTCGATCGGCAACCCTGCTTGGTAACGTTGGGTAAAGACGGTGAACCCCTGAATGTCGGCTTCTGTCGGGGCTAAGGTCACGCCGTGGTCATTTTTAAACACTTGATCTGCTAAGAATGCGGCCAAGGATTGTTCTGGCGTATGACGGCGAAGGTATGCTGCTAAAAGGGCGATCCCCCAGGCGCCGCCTTCACCAGCCGTTTCCATGACCGTGACTGGGGCTTCCATGACAGCTGCCAAGACACGTTGGGCAACTTCTGGCGTCTTGAAGATCCCACCGTGGCCAACGATTCGATCAATAGCGACGTCTTCGGCTTCCAGAATCTTCATCCCGATCTTCATCGCACCAAAGGCACTAAACAGATGTAAGCGCATGAAATTTGCTAAAGTAAAAGAACTTTCTGGCGATCGGACGAAAAGCGGCCGTCCTTCAGGGATCTTAGTGATATTTTCACCAGAATAATAGCCATAAGAAAGCATCCCGCCACAGTCTGAATCCCCTTTCAATGCTTCGTTGAATAAGGTCGTAAACAATTCTTCCGTGGAGAGTTTCATTCCAGCTGCGTCGGCAAATTCGCGGAAAAGTTTGACCCAGGCATTGATCTCCGAGGTACAGTTATTCGTATGGACCATCCCCACCAAATCACCAGAAGGCGTCGTGACCAAATCGATCTCTGGATACACTTTAGTTAAGGGTTCTTCTAAGACGATCATGGCAAAAGCAGACGTCCCGGCTGAAACATTCCCGCTTCGCTGTGCCACACTATTCGTGGCAACCATGCCAGTGCCCGCATCGCCTTCTGGCGGACATAACGGGATGCCAGCTTGCAAAGTACCAGTTGGGTCGAGTTTTTTTGCCCCTTCTGCCGTCAATGTGCCGGCTGGTTCGCCTGCTGTCAACACTTGCGGCAAAAGGTCTTTGATCTGCCAAGGATACCCCAGACTGCTGATTTGTGCATCAAATTGCTGCAGCATATTCGCATCATAGTCTTTTGTCGTACTGTCGATTGGGAACATCCCTGATGCATCGCCGATTCCGATAACTTTTTCCCCTGTCAGCTGCCAATGGACATAGCCGGCTAAGGTAGTGAAAAAAGCAACCTCTGGGACGTGGGCTTCTTGATTCAAAATCGCTTGATACAAATGCGCGATACTCCAACGCTGCGGGATGTTGTATTGGAACAATGCCGTCAAGGCTTTTTCTGCTTCTTCCGTGATCGCATTGCGCCATGTCCGAAAAGGTACCAACAGCGTGCCTTGCTGATCAAAAGCCATATAGCCGTGCATCATTGCAGAAAAACCGATACTGCCGATCGTCGTCAAAGGTACCTCAAATTGCTGTTGGATGTTGTGCGCCAACTCTTGGTAGCTGGCTTGCAGTCCTTGCCAAATCGCCTCTAGTGAGTAGGTCCAAATCCCTTGCTCCAATTGATTTTCCCATTCAAAGCTACCTGAAGCGATCGTCTGAAACTGCTCATCGATCAAGACAGCTTTGATCCGTGTCGAGCCTAGCTCGATCCCAAGAGACGTGCGCCCGTCAATAATTGCTTGCCTTACTTGTTGCGTCATCTTCTTATTCTCCTTTTTGGTTATTGACTGAACCGCGAACGATCAGCTCCGGTTCAAAATAAAAGCGTTGCGCTTCTGTTGCCTTACCTGTAGTGATCCATTGTGCCGCCAATTCCCCCATCGCTTCTTTCGGGTGAGTCAGTGTGGTGATCGTCGGTGTGGACAAGGTGCTAAGGGGCGAGTCATCGTTACCCACGATCGAAAAATCAGTGGGAACGTTCTTCCCAGCAGCCGTCAATGCTTGAATCAAGCGGTGCGCGATCTCATCGTTGTAACAAACGATGCCTGTGACTTGATTATCGGCAGCCGTCAAGCGCTGGATCGCTTGTTCAATAACGGCTTCTTTCGTCTCCGTCGTATACGTCAAGACGTCTTCTGCTGCAAACGTCCGCTTGGCTTGGGTCAATGCTTTGACAAACCCTTTCATCCGATATTTCCCTTGTAAGTCATCGATTTTCGTGATCATCATCAACTGCTGATGCTGTTGTTCTAATAAATAATTGGTTGCTAAAAACCCAGAACGTGTATCGTTGACACAAATATGCGGCAAGTCTAGTTCTTCGTAATAGGCATTGATCATGACGAGAGGAATCCCAGCTTCTTGGAGGGCGACATAATAAGCAAGATTCGGGTTGTACTGGCTGCTCTTCGTTGGCTCAACGATCAACCCGTCTACCCCTTGATCCATCATTTGCTGCAAGCACGCTCTTTCTTGCTCATGGTCATTGTTGGTTGATCCTAGAAGCAGTGAATAGCCTTGCTCCCGCAATGTCTGTTCCACGCCGCGCATGATCGAAGGGAAAATATAATCAGACAAATAGGTCATGATGATCCCAATCGTTTTGCGGTTTTTATGATTGACAGTCTCAGGTTTTGAAACGTAGGTTCCTGAGCCCCGTTCTTTTCTTAAATAGCCTTCATTGACCAAAACAGCGATCGCTTGGCGCACCGTGTGGCGGCTATAATGAAATTCTTCCTGTAAGGTTGCTTCTGAAGGGATCGCATCGCCTTCTTGATAGGTGCCTAAGCGGATCTTCTCTCTTAAGATATCCGCAAGTTGTTCGTACTTATTCGCCATTTTAATCCCATCTTTCAAAAGTTGTCCGTACATCTAAGATACCAAGAAACCGCTTCCGTGTCAATTGCTGCTATGGCTTTTTTTCTAAAAAAACCTAACGAAAAGAAGGCAAATGATAAATTCCCCTTATTTTCATCAGAATAAAACGAATCAAAACACTATTTGTTGTATAATTGAATAAAATGTTGCTTATTACGTTTAAGGAGGTAAGTATTTTGACGAGAACACCTAATGAAACCTACGAGGAACCCATTATTTTGTATTCAAAAAAATATCGAGAAAATCGCAGACATGATGCCAGCTGTCGTTGGCTCATTACGAAAAAAGGCGTCTGGATAAACAACACCCATCCAAAAATCCCAGATGAAAAAAACACCATGGCAAAAATTGCCGATGTGGAATTACATATAGGCAAAGGTCTCTTAGTGGACTACCTCCGACTGCAGGTACCAGGTAATTCTCAATTGCTCTATTTCACCAATCGAATCGATGCCCAAAAAGCCTATGAATTTTTAACGGATCATTTGGCAGCACTTGGTGGGCAATCAGCCAAAAGTTACGTGGATGAAGAGGCTGGAAAAATCAAATTACTTTCCTATCATTATCGTGATGCTTGGGTCATTTCAGAAGATACCCTCACGATCATCGATTACAAGAAGAAAGCGAAACAGGTTCTGCAGATTCCCCAAATCACCAGTGTCAATTTGAAAGAAGTTGCTGAATCAGATCTATGGAAAGGCAATGGCTTTTTAGAATTGTATATTGGCGGCGGAGCGATCAGAGAAACCCATTCCTTCAGACGAATGGAACCGAATCACTCCCTTTGCTTTGCCGAAAAAGACCTGGTGATTGCTCGGATCATACAGCGCTACCTCACCAACTTCCCTCGGGAGCGGTCGGTCCCGTTAACGAACCCATCGACACCACCAGCTGCGAAGCCGACGGAAGCGCTCATTGCTGAACTACGCGAACTAAAAGTGCTGGTCGACGAAGGAATTTTGACTGAAGAAGAATTTGCATTCAAGAAAAAACAACTGTTAGGATTATAGAAGCAATCACTTCGGAGAAAAAAGCCGCCCTCCTGCCATGCGAAGGCAGAGATTTCGGTGAAGGGCTGTGTTTTTTTCCTGAGAAAATTTTGAACGGTTTTTTTAGAACATGCTATACTAAATGAAGAATACGTAGAGCATCTCAAAGGAGGTCTTTCTCATTTTTTCTTTTAATGACATCAAAGCGCGTTTC
>Ga0160505_101014_pt1 | contig 13979 bp, 10 predicted proteins | sample DIDeMG_FD_108225 | JGI IMG/M metagenome (GOLD analysis project Ga0160505, IMG submission 108225) | Enriched chicken feces microbial communities from UW Madison campus, WI, USA - DID2874_E49_Stillage MG | ecosystem: Host-associated > Birds > Digestive system > Large intestine > Fecal ... | reverse complement strand
GAGAGGGCTGGACGAGGGGAGGGAGACCGGCACGAGAGTGAGGTGACCTTCGCCCGCTCCACCTTGATCGCTGGGAATCGGCCATGAAAGGAAGGATCTCACGTGGTGCTGAGGTTGGAATGGCGTCCAAGTTGAGTTTTTCGGATGAGGCCGAGAACGAGGTCGAGGTCGGTTCGAGGAGGTCGGTTCGAGGAGGTTGGTTCGAGAAGGCCGGTTCGACGAGGTCGGATCGAGGTCGGGGTCGGTCCGAGGCTGGGTCGAGGTTGAGACAGAGCTAAAACTGAGGCGGAGGTCGGCTTGTTGAATGTCGTTGCCGATGGCTTTTTGCGTAACACTCTGTAGCATGGCACGAGCCAGGAGCTCACGTGAGGGCTTTGTGAGAGCCGCTCACTGGTGCCCTCGAGAGCGGGCCAGCTAGCGCGGGAAGCGCTGCGCAGCATATCCTACTACCAGCAGCGGAGGCGGCGCTCGGCGCCAAATGTGCCCACTGCAAGCTGGAGAGGAGTTTGCAGCCCAGGGCCAGGTGTTGACCAATGCCATACCAAGAGACATCTGGGACAGGAGGGGGCGGGGAGGACGTGTGCGATAAGAGCGTTTCCAGAGACTCACCGCGAGCCCGTAACGGATGGAACGAGCGACGCAGTAGAAAGGGTCGGACGCGTCACAATCGGCAGAGAGAGATGAGGACGAGTCGCGAAGGAGGTACTCACACTGGCGACGCGGGTACGCCAGGTGTTGGAGAGGGAGGTGATGATGTTGCGAGGGGGGAGAGGAGCTTGTCGATATCATGTCCGTGGTGGATTATCCGTGGAAGCGTTGGTGTGTTCGAGGCGCTCAGCGCCGAGGGGACGAACCACGAGTTGGAAGACGGAGGTCGCAAGGGCGTGCCAGGAACTGGCCGGTCCCACGCCCTACCGACGAGTGACGAGCGGGCACTTGTCGCTTCCAGAAGAGCCGCGAGTGGCCGAGACCATGCCGCTGCCCATGCCGCTGCTCACGCCTCAAGCGCGATTGCAAGGAACACCTCAAAGGCTGTGCTCGTATCAACGATCTGCCCAACGTGGGAAACGTCTATTCCGCGAGTCGTGTTTTGCAAGACGACCATGCTTTCGCCGTTGCTGATGAGCCCAATTTTCGTCTTGTTTTTGAACATCTGGACAAGAGCCTGGACGTCGTCAGCACATAGGTACACTTGATATATTGTGCTTACTTGTTCGAAGATTCGAACAATCTTCAACCGGCGCGGCCGAGGGACATTCCTGTCAGAGGCGTGAACGAGCGATGGCACACCAGCAATGTTCTTGACCTTCAGTCCTTTGAGATCGTCCATGATGTCCGTCAACAGGTCGTTCGGGAGGCTTGCGGGGGTCTTGAGCTCCAAGATTGCGGTGGTCTTCCCATTCTTCTGGTACTTCATGTCAGTGATTACACCGTCCTCGTGCACACCGTTGCTGGACCAAAAGCCATTCAGTCCAAGAAAGGCTTTGGTGAACATCTTGGACGGCCCAATCAGCTGCGTGTTGAGGAGGGACTCGAGTTCCTTCTCCCCATCCAAGGGGTCATCCCACTGGACCCGAGCGTCGTCGCTGACGTGCTTGATCTTCTCTTGCGCCCGCACAAATGTCGGCGGGTCAACCAGCAACTTCGATTTGTGTTTGCTTAGGATCTTTGCAGCATTGAACGATCCTCGGTGAAAGGTCAACTTTGCGGGGAAACCCTTCATGCTGGCAGCAGAAACGGTGGTGGATTGGCGGTTCGCGTCTGGTGTCATCTTAAACGGGTGGATACCGCGGTACTTCTTGGAGAGCGCCAGAATACTTTGCTTCTTGTGCGAGGTCGAGGCTGTGGCGGAGGTCGGGGTTTTCTTATTCCTGCCGCTTGTCGTCCTTGCGCGTGCATTGAGAACTGCAGTCGTTGGTTGGTCGTCGTCATCGATGTCGCGTTGGTCGACCCCGTCGGTGATCCAGTCGATTGCCGGCTCGTCAAAGTCGATTGTGGGCTCGTCTAGGTGAGTGTCGGTAACGTTTAGTGCTGTTGTGTCGGTGTCGCTGCCGACTCCCGCCAGGGGAGCGGCTGCGGCCATGGCCAGCATGGCAAAGTGGAAGAGGTGCTGGATTTTCATGATGAGAAGGGGGTGGGGGGCAAGCTGCTTGGCATCTGTAAGTGATCCGTTTAGTTATAACAGCAGTTGGCAGGCGTTAGAATGTAGAGCGTTCCGTCGTAGCAGCATTTCCTCTACTTGCACCATGAAGGATCGCACTTCACGCAAGGTGGCATCCGTTTTATGTGCATTCACGGTCGCCACAACGAAATCCAGTAGGACATGGTTTAACTGCAGAAGGCCAGCTGATGTCTCCAAGCTGAAACCGCACGTGATGAAACACGGCGACTTCCGACGTGTCACCTTCGGTAGTCCAAGTGCACCCAGCTCCTTCACAACACCTCACATTATCACTTTGGGTCGGCACACATCATCACCTAGCCGTCACCACTCAAATACCACCAATTATGCCTCCCCACACAAGGTCGCGATGTCCTCCTCCCAAGGACCCGGGAGCCAACCCTCTTGTGGAGATTGTCCGCAAGGTGAGTTAGCTCTCATTCAATTTGTCCCCCTGCTGTGCACCTCCACAAGTCGCTGACCCGTGGAAGGCCAACACGATCCAACTAGTCATACCCAAGTCCTCTCCCAGGGCGAGCAACTGGGCGCCGCATCAGTTCAATGGAACCGTCGCTCTGCAGCGTATCAACGACCTTCGGCCTGTCACTTATACGATACCACTCAGGGAGGTCCTGGAAGAGGACAGGCTTCCCCTCGGGCCGACAGATGTCGCTCTCACGGACGAAACCGTCTCCCTGGTGCTTACCGAGCGCATCGGTAAGATGTCGTATTCCGACGTATACTATGTGAGCGTGCGCAAGAACGGCAAGGACACCCCGGGGTTGGTCGCCAAGCTCCTCGACCTCAGCTTCTTCGCGCCGACCTACGAAAACTACGAAAGGACCAAAGGCATGGCGATGAAGTTTGTGGCCGACAACTTCCTATGCTACAAGGTCCTGGAGCCTCTCCAAGGAATACATGTTCCGTGCTTCGCAGGGCTTTTTGCGCACGGGACATTGTATTGCATGGTGTTTGAAGACGCGGGGCTCCCACCGTCGGGCGCTGCGAAGTATTCACGTGAGACTGAGTGAGTGATGCACTCTCGCTGGTTAGTTCGAATATTTCCTGACATGTGTGCAGACAGGAGCTTCGGGATGCCATAAACGCTATCTACAAACAGGGCGTTTCGACATTGCGCGGTGACTGGTTTGGCATAAGAAGAGGCGACGACGGTCTTCTCAAGATCACCGACTTTAACGACTCGTACTCGCTCCTCAACCTCACTCCGGAAGAACTGAAACGGTTGAATGAAGATACCCCCCATGAGGGTCGAACCGCAGAAGAAACTTTGGAGGGCCTGCACGATTACGCCATGAGACTGGTGAGAGACTGTTTTCATTGATAAGCAGGCAATGCAGATGGCAGGCGATGCAGATGTGTACTACGATTACAGTCTACAGTGGTGCGATGGGTGCACGAGATCCGTCTTATCACAGCCTCCCTCTGTTCAGCTATGTTCTGTCGCACAAACAATGTCTGGAGCGTGCGGTATGGTACGGCGTGGCAATGAGGAAGTTTGAGTGCGTCCCTGCCTGACTCCGTATCTGCCGCCGAGCTGTAGCCGCCGAGCTGTATGATCTAAACGTGAAAGTGCTGCAACTTGGGATTGCCAGTTCTGCCACACTTCCCCGCTGTGCTTGCATCTCAATGTGGCAAATGTGCTGCCGCCTTCACTTGAAGGTCCGCTGAGCAATTGTGCCCTCGCAGAATTCACAGAAGCGTTAGCTGCAATGGATGTCGCCGACGGTCTATGGACTGGTCAGGACTCTGCATGAAACATTGAATGCCGCCTCAACTTCACTGTTCCAAGTGGGACTTTCAGGGGTTAGTGACAGTGAGTTAGCAGCTCTGGCCTGTAGAGTCATCAACTAGATATGCCACTCTCGGTCTCTCTCCTCGTCATGATACGAGTGACATGGGTCGTTTTAATGTCTTGCTGTACAACTCTACCCAGACTGATCGAAAGTGTAGGACTCCCCACCGGGAGCGATGATGGAGTGAGCGGACTATGTCTCGGAGGCGGCTTGTGACGCGCAGTCGTCCTGGATTATATGGGAATGGCGGGAGGTATCCCACACTGAGAACGAAGAGGCTGGAGCGGTGTGCGTGGCCCGGGTGATTGTCGCAAATAATGTCTATCTAGCGCACATCTAGAAGCACTCACGTGCGCACCGTGTAGTCCGGAACACACCCAAGTCGAAGTACGTTGTCGCTGAACGTGATAGCCGTGCACTTCGCCACAGTGTAGCCGTCACCGCCGCTCTTGAACATATCTCCGCCAGCGAGGGGGCCCCCAGGGAGTGGGTAGATGTCGTACCATTTGTCGCCTTCGCCGTCTGGGCAATATACTGTACGCTTATTGGGGTCGTTTCCAGTGTCCCTCGCGTCGCCGTCGTTGCATGACCACGTGTTGTTCCCCCGGTCGATGATGACGGCTGCGACCTGGGCGGCGAGGGCGGAGCTCGACAGCAGGACGGCGGTGAAGGATGCGAGAGTGAGTCTCATGTTGCGTGGGTTGGCTGTAGACGTGAAGGGGGGAGTGAGGGGGAGGTACGCGTGATTCAGCTGGACGTTGAAGTTGAGGTAGACGTTGCAGTTGAGATAGAGATGGATAGATGTCAAGATTGGTCGAGATGATGAGGAACACAGCATCTCCATGGAGGACCGGTCTCTGGAACACGTTAGTCCGTGAGAACCTTAATGCCCACGGCTGTAGTGACTTCTCAGGTACAGCAGCATTGGGACGGAAGAAAGCGCGACGGACACGGACGGTCCAGACTTCACCATAGCACAGCTTGTGAAACAAGGCACCAGCAACCTCCTGCCGGGACGGCATTAGTTTCGGCGTGAGCACTAATCATGTTCCACTACCATGTTCAAGACGGCACGCAGAAACGACCTGCAACAGTTGGCAGAACAAAGTGGATCATACTTGGAATCATGCAGCCGCGGCAGAGGGCTGAAGTACAACGCTGTATCCAGCGATTGTAGCGTGCACTGTACAGGGCTTGTTCCGATCCTGGCAGTGTGCAGAGGCCCATGTGTTTGACGCTGCTGTAAGCTGTAAGCGTGCCTGTTCTCGTTTCAGACTGCGTCGAGTTCAGCTGGACAGGTTCCAGCATGGGCTGCAATTTATGGTTCATTCATCACAACGTGATCCGTGGTCTGAAATGTAGGCACAGAGCGGGCGGACTCGTGTCCATCAACCACCCGTTCCTCTACAGCGTGCCCACCGGGACGTGGCTGTTTGACTGGGAGCACCAGGACTCAATCGAAGTGTGGGACGGCCCGTGGGACCCAACGGACGAGCAGTCACTGGCAACGTGGCACTCGCTTCTCGTGGAGGGAAAGCGGTTCACAGGCATTGGCGGCAACGACGCACACAAGGTCCCAGACGTAACCGCCCTGCCGACAACCGTCGTTCTCAGCAAGAAGCTCAGCGAGGCCGCCATCATCGACGGCGTGCGTAACCACAATGTCTACATCGTCCGCGACACGGGATGACCATGGCGCTCACGGTCGAGGCACAAGGCACACAGTACCACATCGGCCAGACGGTCTCCAACTCCAAAAGGCGAAAAAGGCGACGCTCACACCCTCGAGGGCTTCGAGGGCCACGTCGTGAGCTGGATCTCAGAGGGTGGCATGATCCACAACGCCACTCTCTTGGCACAGGGCAAGCTTGATATCAAGCTCAACCAGTTGAAGTTTGTCCGCGCCGAGGTCCGCGACGGCACCGACAGCGTGCTGGGCATCACCAACCCCATTTTCTTCCAGTAGCCGAGCAATTAGTGCGCTTGGACGTCGCTGTATCTCATGAATAATGGGTCACCATCAGACGTACATTTTTCTGACCTGTTCCGCAGTATCGTCTTTACCTTTCCCTTCCTCCAAACGTCACCTGTATCCCCACTTTCCCCCTTGTCACTGGACTGCAGCACAGGGAATCTGTCCACCAGCAACGAACTGCTCAGAATTGAAGATTATATGCTCGAATGGGCCGATGGCTTCAGTCTGGGCCGCTTCCGCGGCTGGTAGTCCAGTAGGTCTCAAAAGGTTTGCAGATATAAAGACGCCCTCGCTCTATTTAGGAAAGCCAATGCGACAGAGAAGTGACAGGGGGGAAGACGGTTGCGTAGCGCTGTGGGGAGTGTACAGAGCTAAAAGCCATAACGTAGACGGAGCGCGGTACGAATCAACTGCCACTCCGAGAGCTTAGAAGTTCTTGTACCTGAACAGCTGGGTCAGCGTGGAGTTGCATTCACCGGGCGCTTCAAATGCAAGTGTGACGCCTCGTTCCGGCTGAGCAGCGTCCCGTCAGATTCAGTCTGGGCACGTAGATGCAAGCAGGGTAGATCAGAGTCAGTGCAATAGCTTGGGATCCAGGTGATAGCCATGCTGGAGTCGCAAGGATGATGACACCGTACACGGCATGGCGATGCAACATTCAAGCTACAGTAGACATATCCGTGTAAGCTTAAACAGGTCGGGTTCCTGCTCGGACTTGGCACCAGTCCCCGTATATCTCGGACAGAGGGTGACGACACACTCCCAACGTTGCAACCCCTCGTCATGTACAAAGTGCAGTTCGGACTAGCGTATTTTGCCACCACTCTTGCTCGTAGACGTTGAGATGCGGTGTCATACGGGCGAGGCACTTTGACACCTTGCGGCCGTTCCTATCGACGACTCCGTCTTGCCGCATGAACTAGCCCAATGTGCTCATTAGCGCGCGCATGAGGTACCCGCTTTTGGAGCCTCCGGCGGTCCGTCAAGTGAAGTGGGTCAGAGTGACATTAGATGTGGCCACGGCCGGCTGAAACGTTGGATTCGGCGGCACCTGCTGGTCAGTACGGCATTCTATGTGCTACTAGACGACTGGCAGAACGAGAACGCGGCGGTCACAAGTACAAGATTTGCCGACTGTGTGTAAGGCGTTGTTGACCCCCGTTTTCAGGGCAAACGTCGTCTGCAATAGAGTACTTCTCGTCCTCGTGACGATATGCGCTGGGGATGAGCAGACCTATTGTTGTCGCTGTATTGCTGCCTGCCTGAACTGAGCCGGACCCGCAATGTCCACTGCAACCGCCACATAATTCTGTCCCATTCCTGTTAGTGCTTTGGATCATGGTACGAGACACACATGGTCCTCAGTCCCGTAAGAAAAGGGGTCTCAGATGTGTGGTTGGCGGATCGGGCGAAGGGCGACGAGTTGGCGACCGGTTCATAAAGCGCAAGGTTGAGATCATCAGCCTTAGAGTCACGCCATTAGTCGGAACCTCGACTCGACGCCACAACAGTCAATATGAAAGCTTGTCAGACGTCGATATCGATCAATATGACTGCTGGGCAGAGCGGTACCGACGCGTGTCGTTGCGCATAGGTCGGTGCGGTGTAGACCTCCCACTATGTCTTGGCATCGTCGCGCTCATCCGTGTGAGCGGAACGGGAATGGATGGGATCCTGTACTGGATGACTGGACAAGCTGTGCGTTTGTCATGGTCCGTCAGTCAGCCTAAACCCCTTGCTCAATTGCCTGCACGGTTGTGACATACGTCCTGCCGCGGCCTCGATCACCTCCTTACCTGCAGCCCGTGTTCCCCGCACGCTCACATCGCTCGAAGTCTCCTTCCAGCGGACCATGACAATACAGGTGCGAACCCCCGACCTTTGTGTTAATAGGTGACAACCGAACAGCATCTTCTGGGGCAAGCCCGTTAGCAAGCTGGCAGCGAGCGACGTCCTCCTCGCGGGTGAGGGACTCACTCAGCAGATATTACCCACGTTCACCGACAACTCACGGTGCACATACCTCGCCCCTTCGACGGTGCCCGGACGGTCAGCACAATCGGCCACACAGATTCTCATCAGACAGGTAAGCGCTGGCCAGCACAATTGTTATAACACCATAGCTCCATACCAAACTGATATACAACAGTAACACCACATCTCTAAGCCGGGCCGGTAGCGCTAGGGGTAGCAACAGGAGGGAACTCGATGACGACCTTGCCCTTGGAGCGCTTGGACTCGAGGCGCGCGAAGGCCTGAGCAAAGTCGTCAAACTTGTACGACGAGTCGATGATGACACGGAGCTTGCCCTCAGTGACGAGGTCCGAGAGCTTCTGCAGGTCGGCGCCGTCGGGGCGCATCCAGAAGAACTCGTACTTGATGTTGCGCTCGTACGTCAGGTTGCGGACCTGACGGCTCTTGAGCCAGAGAACGCCAGACACGAGGTACGACTTCCAGAACGGAAGCTCAAAGGCGGCGAGCATGCTGGGAACGGGCACACCAGCGATGGTGGCGAGGGATCCGTTATCGGCGGTCGCAGCAATGACGTCAACCATGTCGCCACCCGCACAGTCGAAGACCTTGTCGAACTTGGTGCCGATGTCTGCGAGCTTGGTGGTTTTGTAGTCGATAACGCGATCGGCGCCGACGCTGCGAACGAGCTCTTCACCGGCTGTGGACGCCGTAGTGGTAACGTGCGCGCCGCGGACCTTGGCGAGCTGGATAGCGAAGAGGCCGACTCCGCCGGCACCGGCCGTAATGAGAACGTTGTCGCCGGCCTTGACATCGAGGTAGTCCAGGACCTGGAGGGCCGTAAGGCCAGCAAGAGGGATACCGGCCGCCTCGGTAAGAGGGATGCCTGTTGGGGCCTTGGCCACGATCCGAGCGGGAAGCGCAACAAACTGTGCAAGGGTGCCGCGGGCCTCCGTGCCCTTGCCGGTACGGACGATGACATTGTCGCCGACCGCAAAGTTGGTCACACCCTCGCCGAGAGCGGTGACCTCGCCCGAGAGCTCGTTGCCGGCGATCAAAGGCAGCGTCTGGGGCATAAGGAGGGCGACATCTCCGTTACGTGTGCGGTAGTCGATGGGGTTGAGGCCACCGCCGGCCGTCTTGATGAGAACCTCGTCAGCGGCCGGGGTCGGGATCTCAACGTCGATGATCTGGGTGACTTCGGGGCCGCCGTAGGCAGTGTACGCGATCGCCTTCTGCATGATTGTTGGTTGAGAAACGAGTTGTGATGGTCGTGGGAAGAGTGAAGAATGAAGTGGACAATATGTAGAATCCGCTCCAAACGAGAAGCTTATGACCAGGCCGAGAAACAAACAGAAATGTGTGTGATGATGGAGTGAGAACAATTCAACGCGGAACGTGAATCACTTTTAAGGAGATCCCGCGATATGACGTCACACTCTTGATGGCCGATCAACGGCGTACAGTAAAAAACCTATGCCCGTCGGCCTCCGGCACACCATGACTAAGGACGGTCATTTAACAGCGAGCAGCGTCCGACGTGCAACGAGCAAGCCAACGATCCGCTTAGGGCCCCACAGTTTATGCTGATAAACTGCCGTTCCGACAGTCGGTCCAGAATCTTCGGAGCAACAGCATGTGTTGCAGCCCCATCGGACACGGTCGGCACACACCGCGGACCCATGCCCGTCGTAGCGATTAAGGTTACACGTTGCGAAGGACGCGCCGACGAAGATTAACACGTCGGCCGCTGACATATGGACGCATCGAAGCGCGTTCGGCGTCCGGGTTAGAACCGTTCTACAGTACAGCGGCATCCGTCGTACAGTGTTGAATGTCCTAGGTTCATGCAAACGGTCACTATCTGACAGATAGATTTGTGATCATTGGTGCCTTGCCAGTAGCTTCGTAAGTTGACCAGCTCAGTACCCCTCGAGGCCGATGAGCATTGACGCTCTCCATGGTCCGTGCTCCGTCAGCCAGAGGACGTTGGAACTCGAGTATTTCCACTGTCCTCGACTCCATTGATGGCTACAAGTTCGCGAACACGGGACTGTTGCAAGATCAGCGGGTGAGTGTGTACCGTCATCACGGCACTGTTTCGGTCATCGAGCACGGGGTGGGAGTAACAGCTAGTTTGACATGTTCTGTGTGGTTGAGCGCAGAAGCGATGTGAACGCACCGACCCACATCCTTCATCGTATTACGTTCACCAGAGCTATCCGACCAGGTCCTCTCCTATCTCCTCTTGCGGCGGCTCACAATGCAACAGACGTGTTACATACACTACAAGTACAGCTATGGACTGCCGAACTACAAGCTACATGGACCCTCTACTGTCATGATGAGGTGGAAAGGACCATTGCCATAGAATGTGGCCAGAGGTGGGAGAGGCTAGGCGGAAAGCGTCATGGCGAGTAGAATGTTAAGCGCATTGCTCTTCCCGCCTGTGGCTCCGGAGACACGGGTAGCAATGATCTCTTTCGCGCTGTTGTCGATGTCGTCGTTGTCGTCGTTATCTTCGTTATCGTCGTTATCGTCGTTATCGTCGTGGTGGTCGTTGCGGCCGTTCGCATCGTCTCCGGGGCGCTGGAAAACAATCCAGTCCTCGGCATTGGTGAGGGCTCCGATTCGCGACCCTGTGTTGAACATTTCGGCAAGAATCTAAGCAGTCAGTTACCTGTCGGTTACCGGTGCTTGCGTATAACGTACCTGTTCGACCGCCAGGACATACGAAACCCTTTCCGAGCGCACCCTACTGTCGTGATCGATGACGACCAAAGAGTTGACATCCACCTCCGTCTTTCCGTCGTACAACATGTCCATGCTGAACTTTCCTCCCTTGACGAAAGTCATAATCGTATCGACGTCAGCGGTCGGCAGAGAATCAGTGGTCTTGAGCTCAAGAACCACACGCGTTCTCGAGCCCTCTTCATAATTCCAGTCCTCCATCGGAGCGCCACCCCGTCCTTTCGCACCCCACTGTCCTTCGAAACCGATGACGTCCAGGATGGTATTGACAGAGCTGAGCAGATACCCAGCGAGGATATGGGACAATCCGGTTTCACCAGAGGCCGGCCGCTTGCACCCTGGGCAGCGCTGCGACGATGTCACCACGCCCGAAACCCGGTCGAAGTCATTGGCGTTGACAGTCAGGCGCCTGTCGTGCTGGAGGATTCGCAGTGGGTCGAATGTCCCCTCCGTCACTGTGAGTTGCTTGGGCAAGGGCTTTGCACCCTTTGCCGACAAGTTGTTGGTGCCCTTTGCGGGGGGTTCTGCCAATTTGAATGTGGTTGGCATCACGAACTCCCTCAGGATATCGACGATGTTGCGATCGGCACGAGCGATATCGTCGGTACGAGTGGTATCGTCGGGACGAGTGGTATCGTCGGGACGAGTGATGTCGTCGGTACGAGTGGTGTCGTCGGTACGAGTGGTGTCGTCCGTCGCAACTGCAGTGCTGTCGTTGCTTGTGTAGCCCGAGTGTGCGTCCGCGTCGGTCTGTGAGTTGGTCGTAGAGGCGGTTTTGGAGGTGGTCTTTGAGTTGTTGGCCTTGGTTGTCGACTTGGTTTTGCGCGTGGTTGACTTCGTCTTCGGCTTGGAGTTCGGTCTCGCTTTAGTCGTCGAGATCTGTTGCGTCTTTTTCCTCGTAGGGGCTTTGCCGGTTGTTTTCCCAGTACGGCCGCGCTCCTCCAGCGCCACAGGCGAGTCGTGGGATATGGGGTTGCCAGTTTCGGGTATGAAGCGACCTTCGAGTTGATCAGGTGGGTCAGGATGGTGAGGGTGAGAGGGGGTTAGGTTGTGAGTAAGTGCAGTAGTATCTACGTCCCGGCGTTTGGCCACGGGGGCGGCCGAGGTGGCAAGCACCAGCAGGGCTAGTTGCAGGAGTCGGGTGAGTCTCATTCTAAGGTGGGTGAGTGATGACAAGATGGTACAGAGAGATGCTTCGTTTTGTGAACTTCTTTATAAGAACAAGGATGCTGCTTGCTATCGGTGTTCTCCGCTTAGATGTGAATTGTGAAATGACGAGCGTTGGCACACTTTTATGTGCAACCATCAGCATGCACAAAGTCACCGATGCGATTCAGGCTGGGGGGAATACTTCTTACCAGACCGTGTTTGTCCCCCATTCCAGACTCCCGAGCGGCCCATGTACAAGGCAATAGCTCGGCGACACATGAGCAGAAATGATGGTAAAGGTGTTCCATAAGAGTGACAGCCTCTGACTTTCGTCTGCAATGACTTGGGCGCATCTTCAGAGTCATGTAGACTAATCAAATGGGTGTTGATTGCAGGAGTGTTTTTGGACTTGACGGGTTTGACCTCACTGGCGGCTGTCCGACGCACCTCCACCAAGCGGTGCCAGGATCGCCAGGAGTAAATGTCTCCGGTGCTTCAGAACAAATGTCTCCGCGTTCACGCCGACCATGATCCCACGACGGGATGCTTCCAGCCGTGCATTGGCTTTCGGTCTCGTCATGCTGTCCTGTTTTCGCTTACTTCTCCATCCCATTCCTTATCACCGTCAGATATGCCGTCCCAATCGCCACCGACATCTCTCATGGAGAGAGTTCGCAATGTAAGTTGCTGGTCATTGTATGATACGCTGACGTGCAGGCCAATGTCATTCAACTGGACATTCCCTCTAAGACCCCATCCGGGAGGTACTGGGCGCCGCATCAGCATACTCCGTCAGTCGCTCTGGCTCGACTGAAGGATGTGTCATTGAGCGAGTTACCGGAGGTGGAAACAGTCACCTCAGGTCCGGATGTTACCCTCTGCTTGACCGACCGCATCGGCTACCACAACCTGTTCGACATCTATCACGCGAGCATCGACGGCGTTTCCGGTCTCGTCGTGAAGGTTGTCGACTTGGCTTTCTTCGCGCTCGTTGAGCAATACAAGCCAATCCGCTCCGGTGTCGCTAGGCATCTTTGCCGGGAGTACGATGCCTACAACAACATTCTCGCCGATCTGCAGGGTTCAGTCGTTCCCTATTTCGGTGGTATGTTTGCCCGTGGTTCGCTCTATTGCACTATTTACGAGGATGCCGGCCGCTTGTTAAGCTTGAACGAGGTCTACTTTAACCGAGCATTAGGGTAGGTGAAGCTGCCAGACATGCGCTCTTTCTCGCCCATTCTGTGCCTTTACTCCGTTTGCGGACGCCTTGCTGACAACAGCGATCAAATTCTCGAGGCGGTCAAGGCGACACACGCCGCTGGCATTGCCACATCCCCGAAGAATTGGATGGGCATTTGCCTAGACAAGAATGACCACGTCAAGCTCACCGACTTTGCGGATGAAGGTACGATTGCCAACAGCGCTCATAGTAAGGAGACGCTGCGCCGACGTCCCAACTTTGCGAACAGGACCGATGAAGAGTTCCTGGCCTCGTGGTGCAAGAGGGGACTGGAGATGGCCAAGGAGCTTATGGGGCGGGACCGTACCGAGGAGTAGACTCGTCATTTACCATGAGGGGCTCGGCTAGTGTCTGTTTCTGTGAGTGGCCGCATTCATAAACACAGACCTAACAGCAGACACACAGGGACCTAACAGCAGACACACAGGAACGCGGTGTGATAAATCGATAAGCGGTACTATGTATTGTAAACTACCTACTCAATTGCCTCCCGCTGCAAAACGCGAAGTCGCGCTCTATGTCCAGCTTCAACTGTCATCATTCACGCTGAGGCGACACGCCGTTTCGACCGCCTTGTCCAGTCGCCCTGCCCCTTCCCGGTAGCTGCGAGATGGGGTAGCTCTACGGGCTTGCTGGAAGAACGCGGGGTGGAATTGAGCTCGGCGACATGGGAAACCACTTGGCTATGTCATGTGGCACGCCCCACAGACATGCAGGCCCTAATTCATGGTCCTCATGCCTGCGCCGTTGTCCTAAAGGTAGAGAGAGCGTTCATCTTACTTTCTCCCAGTGATACTCAAGGTGGAACGTTTGGTTGTCTCAGTGACACGCGTGGGCGTGCGTTCGATGGAGTATGGATGGTTAACGTCCACGGAGGGCACTGTGATGACCTGGTAAGGAATCCCAGGATATCAGGTT
>Ga0160505_101013_pt1 | contig 13981 bp, 8 predicted proteins | sample DIDeMG_FD_108225 | JGI IMG/M metagenome (GOLD analysis project Ga0160505, IMG submission 108225) | Enriched chicken feces microbial communities from UW Madison campus, WI, USA - DID2874_E49_Stillage MG | ecosystem: Host-associated > Birds > Digestive system > Large intestine > Fecal ... | reverse complement strand
TATTGTTTTTTTTTTTTATAAATTTTTTTTTTTTTTTTTTTTTTTAATTTTTTATTTTATTTTTTTTCCGGTTTATTTTTTTTTTTTTTTTTTTAAAAAAAAAAAGAAATTGGCTATTTATTAGACTTTAACAAATATAAATAAAAGTAAAACTTAAGTCGTTGTTTTCTGTGATCTGCACCATTTTCCACCTTTAGACTCTACAAAAAACATATGATTTCTGATCCACTCGTTAAACGGATTCTCATTATTCTTTCGTCTCCTTTTTCTCTAGGCTCTTCAATATTCTTCAGTGACTGCTTTAGCTTCACTATTTTTGGCCCCTTTGTCCCACGAATATTTCATACCCAGTACCGGTGGGTTCGCCGGTACGTTAACTTCCCGGTAGTTGTTTTTTTAAGGTTTTACAAGAGTTAAGAGCTGGCGGTAAAAGCATTGACCAGCGTTAACATCTATCTTTCTCATGCTTTTTAGTTAAGTATTTTAGAAGAATAGAGATAGTTTAAAATAGTTTGTTAGAAAGCGCTCCATATTGTTCTATCTTGGGGTATATTGTATCACATTCAGATGAACTTTTCAGAGGACATAGAAAGCATAAGATGGAATGTATTTATAAAATAACACACTCACAATGTACCCAGATGTTTAAACCATTGTTTATTAAAATAAACTAATAAAGAACTCAAATATTTTATACAACAACAGCCAAAAAAAAAGAAAAAGAGAAAAGCATGATGACACTGCTTGATTTAGTATTGTGTTCTGCTTGATTTTAGAATTCTGTATAAGCACGCCCATAGCACGTGACCATACCTCATATCATACCTCAAGCTCATCATTCAAATGATCAATTGCCCTGAATTGACGCACTGTGACTATGTTCAATTGGTAGTTATCTTTTTGTCTAATGATATGTTACAAGGTATTACGGATGTTCCTGCCATAACAGTCTTGTTATGAATAAAATTATTTTCAGCTTTACAAACTTTGCAGTTCCATCCGACTATGTTTAGTGATGTTCGTTGCCAAGATTGTGATAGCGCAACTCTAGATTAACTATGATAACAAGATAATAACCCTAAACCTTTTTCATTTTTTCATTTTAGCCAGGTTTATAAAAAGCTTTTTTTCAGAGTTGATATCGTTATGAACCTTCTCACTTCATTCATAAGACAAAATGCTGTTACAATAAGTTGTTAAAATTTTGAATGTTGTTAGATGATCATCTATCTATTCAGTGGTTAAATGTTGAAGCTTTTGCCAAGAGAACTCAAGGATCAGTAAAAGACCCCACTAAAACTTATTAGCAAAAACTAGCTATCTGTATAATGAATCAAACATTGTGCTGTCTACTAGAAATGTTTCTTTATTCATGCAAATCTTTTATTTTTCAGCATTTTACAAGAATTTCAAAATTTATACTATCAGGTTTTATTTTTATTTTGAAACGGCAGAGGAATCTTACAGTTATCAGATACTGTCACTCTGAGAATTATTATTTTTCAATGAACTTCAAGATTATTTTAATGACAAACTTTTATTAAGTCGAAGAAAAAACCAATTTTCAGCAATGCTATTAAATGTTGTTGAGCTCAAAAGAAATATCAAAGTTAACATTTTTCTTTTTTGAAATTATTGTGATGACCTGTCATTTACTTATTGTAGTAACAAATTGTTATTAATTGGTAACTTGCTAATCTTTGAAAGGTCGAATTCTCTAAAGCAAAACCGCATGTTTGGTAACTATTGAAGAAACCCCCACATTTATTAGAGAAGACTTATCTTTTTTTTTTTTTTTTTGATTATCTTAACATCCAGAAACTATATATTTGATAAAACAAAAGAAAAGATTGATAAGAATTGATACTATTTTCATAAGAAACATTTAATAAGTGGCATTTTTGGTAGATACTAAAGACTGATATTCAATAACACCAAATCTCTGGTAAATTTATGCGTGGAGGTAAGCTTGAGATAGATAACATCATAAACCTATATCCAAGATAGAAACAAAGTTTATTATCGAAGACTGTTTTAATCAAAACACCCAATAAGAAAAAGTATGATCAAAGGTCTGGGAAATGGACCAATACTTTCTTTTGATACTATAAAAGCCACCTTCAGTTTTTGGACAAATGCTTTATTATGCATTTTGTGACCCCAAATTCACCACAGTCACAGTTGTAGTGCTCCTTGGGAACCTTTTGTTTCTGAAGATACGCGCCGAAGTCTTCATTGCCAGTTCTGAGTCATATTATCAGGCTTAGTGCTCTTTGGGGTTATTTTCATGGCCCCAGCTGTGATTAGTTTCCTCATGTTGGTCGTTAGGCTGACGTCGTTTTGTGTGACCTGCTTGTAACTTTTTCCATATTTAGACTTGGAAAAGGACTTATAATTTCCGTTTTTTAAATATAAACTTCATTGTATCATGGTTTTATGATTACTTTTCAGTTTGCCAAGTTTATCGTCTTGACTTTATTTCGTCTTAAAGACTTCTGTGAAATGTCTTTCATTGTCACCATGGTCTGTACGCGACAGGATATATCTGCTAAAAATCTGAAAAGCTCAAGGCTTCAAAAAAAAAAAAGTTTTAGCTTTTTTCATAACAGCTTCAGGAATAATTGACCAATCAGGCATTGCATTAGGCAATGAAAAGCATTACTGATTACTAGCTGAGTGCTGATTTGAGTTAAGCGACGTATTTTTAATTATATATTTTGAGGGAGAGATTCAATTTTTTTGAGCATCCTTCTAACAAACCCCTATGAACATTCAACCTTGCGCCACTTTCATCTTCAGGTTTTCTTTTGACTTCAGTATGTACTATACTAACCCAACCCGGTGTTGATTGTCAAGCGGAGGACAACCAAACTTTATTAATGTTTAAGACTAGAATCAAACAACTTAAAATGCCAATGATTGTGTACTCAAATCTTAGCCTTCCTGGAATTGAATAAAAGTTGAAAATCATAGACTTTCGAATATCTCATTTGAAGCATTAGCTTGACAACTGGAGCTGGTATCCGTATTTTCAATCGAAATTCTCAAGGTGATGATAGAAGACAAATTTTTTTAACATTACAGTTAACTAAATCAGTGTATCACAGGAGCCTCTAAAAAGAGTTATCAATTTTTTTCTTTTTTTTTCTTTTGCAAATATATTTCATTAGAGTGGTTCTTTTTTCATCTTTAACTTCTCAAGGTTGATGCTCCATATTAGGAAGAATTGCAAGATTTTAAGTCATTTAATTTGCCACAGCAATGACCTGGTAAGTAATATTGTGTATTATGGTAAACGACCTAGATGATGATAACAATCCATAGCGGTCACTTTTGTGAGGTAAAGGGTCCTAGGGCGCATGTATATAGTTAAGGTCAGTGGCTTGACAGGGTAAATATGGTAACGATCAGCATTGACAACATTGAAATTAAAAACATTTACAACAGAATGGCCAGAACTATAAAGCCTTTGAACACCTTCATAATGTTAGTTGGTACGAGAGAGCACACGCTGCGAGTAATGGCAGATAACTCCATCATTAATAATTCCAGTTTCCAAAGCTGGGTTACCCCAAAATACAGTGGCAGCTCTTTCGAACTGGATAAATTGGGTTGATTGACATGCATTCTTTTTTTTTGAAGCCCGACATTCCCACATAAATACTACGTGAAACGATCATTGATTTAGTTTTTGCAAGTGAAGAAGTCAGGCTTTGCGACTTTTTAGAAAGCGAATACATAGGCAGTGATCATTATCTACAGCTTTAGAGTTTAGACGTAACTAGTTCTGCTAAGGACAGTGGTATGGAACCTCACCTTGAGTTCAAAACACTTGGCGGTGACTTTAATTTCAAAGACGCATATTGGGATCATTTCTCTAACCTAATGGCAAAATCCTCAATAAACTTAAAGCATGATATGATAATATATAAAGGGAAAGCTTGAGTAGACAACTTGATGGTATATTTGATGCTACTCATTACTGATCATCTTCAAGGGTCGATCAAGAATTAAAAAATATGTGGGCGCAGTAAACAGTGATTGGCAGATGCACTCAAAAGCAGGTCGAAGGAATCTCGAAAAGCAAAACGACAACCCAAAAAATACAGTGAATAATTTGCCAATGCTATGAGTGAAGAAAAACCTGACTGTTGGAACTAGTTTCTGAGTTCTAGGAACTCCACCAACATCTGGAACGTACTATCTTTCGTGAACGAAATAAATGTACTTACGGTTGTCTCTCAATTCAACAGAAAAGATGATAATATCACGAAAAGAAACTTTCAGATATTTTTTACTGCTTTTTAATGAGTTTTTCCCTTTAGCTCTAAGCAGCGGGTTACTGAGTATCCCTCCAGTATGTATGGAGAATACCAGGTGGCCCAAGCTGAAACCTTTAAAAATTAGGCAAGCCTTGTATCAACAAGCTCCATGAAAAGCTCCTGGTCCAGACAATATTAAAACGATTGCAACCAGAAAAACTTGGAAAGTTAGCAGTTGCCAAGTGATTACTAAGGTTTTCCGTGAATATATTAAAATCAGACATCGCCCCGAAGACCTTCCTTGTAGGCCAGACCGTGATTTTGAGGAAATCTAACAAGCCTGAAACATTCACGGGGTCTTACCGCCAAATTGCATTACCCAAAATTTTGGAAAAAGTACTTGAGAAGATAGCCCAAAGAATACCAGCATCCCTTGGATTCCCGATATCATTGCTTTTGTTTTTGATTTATACAGGTCTTCTGTACATTAAATATTAAGGGGACTGGTGCTCATATTATCAGCTTCATCAATTATATTGCTACCTATAAAGGTGGCACTTACATTGATAAGAATATTGCAACGTTTAGCAAAGTGTTACAGACCTATTATTAATGGACTCAAAAATGTCACCTAGTTTGACTATGGTGATAAGCTAGGATTCTTGAATTTTTACAAATCCAAACGTGGACGACCAGGAAAAAAGAAAACAAACGCGGTCCAAGAAGGCTTATATTACCGACTACTGACTTAGGCAAACAACAAGCACAGAAGAGTTTGAAGTTGCTGGGAGTGACGCGTGACTACAGGCTCAAATTCCAAGAGCACGTAAACCGTGTCATTTCTAAGGCTATGAGAGTCATGGAAATTATAGGAAAGGTTGGTGGAGGCATGCAAGGGTACTACTCGCCAAACTATGGAACAATTATATATTTTGTGTGCGACCGGTATTTGAATGTGCTGACCCAATCTGGTACTACAAACAGACCGGTCAGTGGAAAGATGAAATTCAAAAAGTTTAGAACGCTGGTTCACGCAAGATCTTAGGGGCATTTAGATCTGGGCCTGTTAAGGTAATGCAATGTAATGGTGAAATCCTCCCAGTGAATGTACGAATGGAAGAAATCTATGACGGTTTTGCCATTCGGGCTATTCGGGCTGTGAGTCCGGGGAGTCCCGCATGGAAACTTGCCAAACACAGCAAGCTGGCAGAGGGTGTTGTTGAAAAGCTTTTTTGCTAAAGCTAAGCAAATGGATGGTTTTGACGATGATAAATATTGGAGCAAGTGTCCACCATGGAAGCAGCCAAAGTATAATTGCAATAAAAAAACCTTACAAAGCTTTATAGAAGCGAAAAGACACTTTGCATGTTGCTTCGCGCAGTGAATAGCAATCAGACTATAAAACACAAGGTAAACTCCGCCAATATTACTTCACCACCTAAAAGAGGATGTATGGAGGAAAGTACCCCAGTTCACTGAAATATTACATGAGTGCTACGCCTAGCCACACTTTTAGTAAGCTGTTTCAGCTTAGTACAGATCATGGTGTTGTGGAAAAGTATTTCTAAATAATGTACTTCAGCGAACGAAATTATTATTGCAAGTGTAGTCAGCTGAAAACAATTGAGCACGTTCTCAACGAGTGTCCATTGCACACAGAAGAGCGAGAGTCATTAAGAAATGTTTCTCTGGAGCTTTATTCTAAGATTTTTCTTGATGCCAAGAAGGGCATTGGAGAGGTGGTCAAGTTCTTAGATTTATTACCACAACTTTTTTTCTAATGGTTCGCTTGATTAGAGATTATTTAAGGTTTCACTGAACGTTAATCCCTGGTATCGATCTACGAGGTGCAGAACATCGGAACTTATAGTACGCGTTGACGCCACTACCTTGTTGGTCTGACACATTTTGAAATTCATCTCTTCTCAGTATGCCATTTCGTTTTATAGTTTGATGTAAGGACAATGAACCGATTATCTATTCATCTACATATCTGATATCTGATTTAAAGTATTCAGATAAAAACATGTCCGCTAGAGCTTTGAAATTAAAGTAACTACTCGACTAAAATTTTTCTCTTCTTTAGATTGCAAAGATATTGTGCACGAGGATTGATAGCTTGTTGGTTCAAGCCCTTCCAGTGGCTGCTCTGTGTGGCTTTTTTTTTAGAATTTCTAATTATGTTCATTACAACAACATCACAAGATTTTGTGTGATCAAAAGGGCGTGCTAATGTCAAAAACGTCATTTAATATGACGGTTGGGACATTGTGAAAAATTGTGGCTTGTGCATCCCCATATTCGCCTTACGAGATCTCTTAACATATATGAAATTCTCACCCAATGCATATTTACAAATTTATATCTAAGTGTTGGAGCTTTTAAGAAAATGAAGCCATTTCGCCTCGGGTTTTAAATTAACTCCGTTAAGAGGTGCTTTTCAATAGTTTATTAGTCTTACGTAGACATTGAAGTCTTTTCAACTCGATCTGCTTTCACTGACTTATTATAAAATGGAGCCAGGTTCACCAAGCCTTCCATGTTAAATATTCTCCTAACTTGGCTTCTCGCTATCCTCCTAACCAATTGCATTCAAAATTATAAGTTTTTATAATGTCTACTCAAAAAAAGCCCAACTTTTTATTGATTGTTGCAGATGATCTCGGGTTTTCCGATCTTGGTGCCTTTGGTGGTGAAATTCAAACACCTATCCTTGACAAACTTGCTTTTGAGGGTGTCAGATTTAACCAATTCTATGCTGCCCCTGCCTGCTCTCCTACCAGATCAATGCTCCTGACTGGTACTGATAATCACATTGCTGGAGTTGGTGAGATGTTTGAGACCGTTGCCAGAACCCCGGTTTACAGAGAAAAGCCTGGGCACGAAGGCCACCTTAACAACAAGGTCGCAGCCTTACCTGAAATTTTGTCTGATGGCGGTTATACCACCATTATGTCTGGCAAATGGCACTTGGGATTGTTACCCCACACATTTCCTGTTAACAGAGGCTTTCAGAAAAGCTACTCTCTACTTCCCGGTTGTGCCAACCACTACGGCTGGGAACCACAACTAAAAGAAGAAAATATTGATATTCCAGTCCTTTTTAAAATGGCAGCACCTGCTCTCCATGTTGTCAATGATAAATACCTGGATAAACTGCCTGACAACTTTTATTCTTCTGATTTCTACGCTTCTAAGCTCATCGAGTACTTGGAAGAGCATCGTGGTGAAAATGAAACACGAGATGAGAAAAAACCATTCTTTGCCTACCTTCCTTTCACAGCCCCTCACTGGCCCATTCAGGCTCCTAGGCATCTCATTGAAAAGTACAAGGGCGTCTACGACGAAGGCCCTCAAGCTCTTCGTGAGAAACGTCTCAGAAGACAGAAAGATCTTGGGTTGATTCCTGAAGATGTTGAGCCCCATCCTGTTATCGCTTCTGAGCTTTCTGCATGGGAGAACCTCGATGACATTCAACGCAAAAAGTCTTCACGTGTCATGGAAACGTATGCCGCTATGGTTGACCGCATGGATTGGAACATTGGTCGTGTTATCGAAAATCTAAAAGCAAAGGGCGAGCTCGAGAACACCGTAGTTATTTTTATGTCTGACAACGGTGCTGAGGGCGCTTCATTTGAAGCTAGACCTCTCATGGGCGCAAATATCGAACAACACCTGGCAAAATTTTACAACAATTCACTAGAAAACATTGGAAATTACGACTCCTATACGTGGTATGGACCCAGATGGGCTCAAGCTGCCACAGCACCTTCCAAACTGTTCAAGGCGTTTACTTCCGAAGGTGGTATCCATGTTCCATTTATCATAAACTATCCTGATATTTCATCTGAGCTGAAAGGAACCATTGCCAAGGTTTTTACTACAGTTATGGATATTACGCCTACTCTTATTGACCTGGCTGGACTTGAGTTGCCTGATGTCAACAATTTTAGGGGCCGCAAGGTTGAGCCTGTTCGAGGCAAGTCGTGGAAGAAGTACCTGAAGGATCCCAAGAATGTGCAAAAGATTCATGAGTCAGATGATACCGTTGGTTGGGAGCTCTTTGGTCACGGGGCTCTCCGCAAAGGCGATTGGAAGATTACTTTCCTGGCAAAGCCGTTTGGAGACGAGATCTGGCGTCTGTACAATATCAAGAACGACCCAGGCGAGACTGAAGATCTGTCTGAACAGGAGCCCGAAAAGTTTAAAGAGCTTCTGCACGATTGGGATATCTATGCAGAGACGAGCCAAGTTGTTGGTCTTTCCAATCAGCTGAAGGATGTTCCGGTGAATGAGATTGACGACGAGACGGTTTGGATGAAATATGAGCGTGTCAATGCGTTTGACATTCTAAGAAAAGTGGAAAGGGGCGAGACCATCAGTGCCTAATACATACCTGGTTTTATATATATACATCTTACATTTTCAAGTACCAGTTAATTGTAACAAATGAAGTATCAAGCCGTTGCTTGCAAATATGTGAATACATTCAAAACTACTTTTTGTGGGTTTTTAAGTGTTTAAATGATAATATAATCAAATCCGTTTGATGACTAAGCTGGCCACATCTATATTCTGCGTGTGAATGTGCTTAAGTGTTGTTGCTCTTGTTTGCACTTGTCATAGTAATTTTCATTTTAAACAACAACAATAAACTTCCCGTTTTTCCCTCATTTTTATATCTCTCCACCAATCCTCCTCTCACAATCCCTCTTCCACTTACTTGCTCAACCGCCCATCCCTTCAATCGCCAACTCACCACATTGCTATATTTACTGGTGACATTACTCCACCACTCCTAAATATTGTTGTCTACTAAGTACTTGTTTGCTGAATTTTGAATTACCAAGGTGAATTGCCCTTTCATCTCTTTTTTTTTTCTTACAACTTTGCCAGCATATTTCTAACGCGCTACTTGCTTTCTAGATGGCCCAGCAAAGAACTCAGTACGCCAATTCAATTCTCCCCACTTACAGACCGGTGGATGCTGCCAAAGTTCTGAAGTCGCGCATTGTGAGTGCGGAGCAGTTAAACTCGGAAGTCGCTGAATGGTTTAAAGAACGTGCTAGAATCGAGCAAACCTACGCCGAAGAGCTTGAGCGCCTTTCGCGCCGAAACTTTTCGAGCCTTCAAAATTCTGGTCTTTTTGAAGCCGTTTGGATGACAATTTTGTCGTCCACTAGAGACAATTCTAAGGCTGCCAGCTCGTTCGCTCACAAAATCCACCATGACGTGGAACAACCATTGAGGCACTTTTCATCGCAACCTCAGTGGGAGGATATGAAAACGCTACACAGAGAACTTGAAACTTTAGCTCACACGTACCAGTCTAATGATGACAAACTGCGAAAGAAGAACAAGCAACCTGATGACGAAACTAGAGCTCAATGGGAGAGTCAGGCTCCTTACTTGCTAGAGCAGTCCGAAATTATTGATGAGAGCCGTTTGGGTTATCTCAAGAACTCGCTCACTACCTTTGGTACTATTGAAGCTGACTATTCCGACAAGTCCCTAAAGATTTCAGAAAAGATTCTTAACAATGTTTTGTCTTTTGAACCACTGGACGAGTTGGCGGCGTTTGCAGCTCAAGTTAGTAAGGGCGATGAGCTGCAAAATGCAAACCACACGTTTGTTGCCCCCCACGGCAGCAACCGCGCCACCAGCGTATCTGAATCTTTGCGCAATTCCATCACCAACCATTCTGATGGGTTTTCTGACACTCATTCAACTGGTCATCGCGATGAATCCTCATCTTCTACGCCTTCGAAGCTCCGGTCGAAGGTTGGTTCAATTTTCAGGTCTTCCAAAAAGAAGAATAAGGATAAGGGTGGCTCACATCTGCCCTCTATTTCTGACACTCCTTCTTCTTCAGCAGACCGTTCTCGCTATAGAAATAGCACCAACTCAGCTTCTACGCCTACCAGAAGCTTCAATGAACCAATTGAGCCTCCTGCTCCTTCTTTCAACACGGGCTTAGTTAGCCAGATTGGACAGAAGGCTAAGCCTCCGCCACCACCTGCTCGCAAGGCTAATGGTTTTGGAAACATCCCCCCGGTATCAGCTTCGCATAGAGAGCAAAACCGGTTTGATGCCCCTAATTCACCTATTTCTATCTCTGCGCCGCCCAGAAACCATGGCCCTGTTCCTGAAGAGCCTAGCTATGATGGACACGTTGATGTTCCCACGACCATTAGAGAGGAAACTGGTGGTGACGAAAGGTCTGCCAAGCCTTTCAGGATTGACATCAAGCCTGACACTATTGCTGATGCAAACAGGGATGATGATGATGTTGCTCTTTCTGAGATTGCTTCGAACTTGCGTAAACGCAATACCCTTTCTGGTAGGAGCCAACGTGGAAGACGCGATATCCAGTCCACATTATTTACCAACATTCAGCCTGCTTCAGTCGAGGATGAGAAATTTGGTAGAACTTCCCTTCCGTCTTCTCCTGCTACTGGTCCCGGTGAGTCGATCCACACCATTTCTGAGGTTGCTGAAACTCCAGCTCCTACCTCCGCTACTATTCCTGCTGTTGCTGCAGAAGTCCCTGCAGCAGCTCCTGTAACTAATGGTCTCCCTCCGGTTGCTGAGACTGTTTCCAGTCCTCCCCCCGCGGCTCCTGTAGCTGCTGACACTCAGTCTCTTTTGTCTGAGGGATCCAATGTCCCCGTATCTTCTGTGCCTGTATCTGCTCCCATTGCTGGAGCCACTCTTGTTCATCCTCCTCTTCCCACAGGTCCAGGTCTGAACGCGTCGATCGTTGAGGTGGTCAGCGCTGTAGTTACGGACGGCAACGTGTCCCGTGCACAGCTTGTTGGCGAGATTGCATTGAACTATCGTGGTGATAGCCCTTATGCAACCGTTAGAGTCAGTAATCAAAAGATTTTTGATTACATTTCTGCAAACGAAGAGTTTGTAAAGGCTATTGATTCCAGCAAGGGCCTTTACAAGGTCAGTTTGAATAGTATTGCTAACGGTCCTGAGTCAATTGGGTTTAAATTTATTGCCCAGAGTGCTGAAAATTTTGTTCCTGTTGACTTTAGCCCCATTTGGCGTATTGAGCCCAACCAAAGTAGTCTGATTTTGGCCTACAAGGTTGCCGACTCGTTTTTGCGAGAGAGCCCCATTGTCCTTCACGATCTCGTCATTTCGGTTCCTGTAGAGGGCGGCAATGCTGTTTCTGTCCTCTCAAAACCCCATGGTATTTTCAGCAAGGCAAAGCAAAGAATTGTGTGGAGATTCCCACAACCTGTTGTTGTCAAGGCCGGGTTTGAGGAACGTTTGGTATGCCGGTTTATTACCGAAGGACCGACGCGTGAAGCTGCCAAGGGTATTGAGGTCAAGTTCCGCATGATTAGTGAGGGCAAGTCCAGGATCCCCAGTAGCGTTGAGGTTAATGGCGATGAGTCATTGGGCCACCGCGTGGTGCTGGATTACAATGAAGACGAAAATGCCGATGCTTGGAAGCCGGTTGATTCTATCGTCTCAGTTAATTCTGGTCGGTTTGTTGTCCACGCAGAGCAAAATGTAGAAGTCAGATTGCCTCAGAAGCCAGTTCAACAGTCGGCTCAAGAACCTCAGCAACAGCAACCTCAGCAACCTCAGCAGCAACAGCAGCCGACTGCAACGTCGCCAGCCCCTGCTCAGGCTGAGCCCACTGCCTAAGGATGCACACCTACCCACACAATCACAGTCAATTCTGATAATTAATTTTTGTTCTATTCTTTGTTTTTTTTTTTGTCTTTTCTTTTTGAATTTTTTTTCTGTACTGTTTATTTCTTTTCCTAATTTTCTGAAAAATATATATATATTCATATAAACTTTTTTATAATATAAGCTGTTGTAATCTGTTTAATCAAATTTGTTTGCTTTTTTTCGTTGAATTACCCCTCCGAGGTTAACACCGGATTGAAAACTAAGGAAGGTGTGAACGTGTAGGCAAAACTTTGTGTTGTTGCTAATCTACGCCACGGGTTGGCAGAAGACCCTTTGTTTTGATGTTGAGCTGGTTAAAACGAAAGAAATTCAGGAGCTGTTGTGATAATGTTGTAACAGTGATTTCGTTGTTTTTATCCAGAGTCGATCTGCAATGTTGTATTTGCGGGGGAGAGCATAGCCAGTCTATTGTTGATGAAGGGAAGGCCGATCAACTTGACGAAATAGTGGTGATTAGGATAAGTTGAGTTGTATTTGGTCACTCAACAAAAATATTGATTGTTATCTGACAGTTTTTTTTTTGTTGATTAGATTCTGTATCAGCAAGGGCGATTGCAAAACGTAATCATGTCAACACAAATACAAAGTAAATAGTAATAAAAAATTTTCAATTTCAATAATAAATCAAACACAGTACAAAACAACAAAAATACATAAAACAAATAATCATAAGAGAAATGGGATAGTAACAATATCATAACAGTTTTTTTCTTTCTTTTTTCCCTCTTGCTTCTTGATGTTAAATTAAGAAACAACTAAAGCAATAAAGATTCAGCAGCATATCTACTCGGAATGCTTGTTGGAGTAGATAATGTTGGAGGCAGTCTGCACAGAGCCAACAGAGTAGAAAGGATCAGAGAGAGAGGTAGCGTACTTGGAGATACGCTTGCTTTTGCTGGGGGCAAGAGGCACGCTTTCAGAGTGAACCTTGGAAAAGTCAGCATCATCAGTGCTACCAGCGAGAGCAACATAGCCCTGGGCAGAGTGCACAATGGGTTGGAAAAAGCCAGCAGCGGATTTGGCGGCGGTGGAGGAAAGGTGGATGCTTCTTTTCAGGATCATGGAGCTCATTGTGATGTGTATATTAAAAATAGAGGGTGTTTAATGCGGTAGAATGAAAATTCAGTAGTGACTGGAGTCAATTGATATAATAAAATAGATAAAAGATAATGAATAGAATAAAAAAAAAAATGTGAAATCCGGGGAAACAAGAAGAGATATTTATACTCTAGGATTTTGTTATTTTTAAAAAAGAAAAAAGCAAATCATTAAAGATAACGTGAATAATTACAAAAAAAATACACTTATTGGATTAAATCGGTCACACAAATGTGAAACCGGGGATTCCATGTTCTCACCGAGGGAGGAAGCGAGGTTAAACGCAGTCAGAGTCATAGAGTTGTTTTTAGGCCGTAGCAACTATGACAGAGTCATAGAGTTTTTAAGCCGCAGCAACTGAGCCGTTGCAAAATTCCAAACAAAAAAGAAAAAAGCTCAGGTCATATTATGTAATTAAAAATCGTTTAGTCATACTGACTGTTATTATATAATCAACGATAATTTACTAATCTTAAAAAACTAAGCAGAAAGAAGGCAATGAGGGGCCGAATTTGGTGCGCATGAGTAGTGATGATAGGCCAGCACTTATTATCGTTGGGGGGTTTGCTTTGACACGTTTTCGTCGGAAGTGAATGTGCTTTTTCGGCTTTGAGGAAAACTTTAATTGTCAACATTTTCGCGTTATTCCGTGCTATCGTTGTTAGGCTACACTCACCCGATATCGCACATGTATTGATTGTGTAAGTGATTATGTTATTAAAACCTGGAGAAATCATGGCATCTCCCTTTGTACGAATCGCAACTTGGACAAAACACACTATAGCATCTGAGTAAATGAAACGGTAATAAAAAAAAAAAAAAAAAAAATCAAAAAATAAAAAAAAAAAAAATAAAAAAAAAAAAAAAAAAAAACAAAAAAAAAAAAAAAAAAAAAACAAAAAAAC
>Ga0160505_101012_pt1 | contig 13981 bp, 12 predicted proteins | sample DIDeMG_FD_108225 | JGI IMG/M metagenome (GOLD analysis project Ga0160505, IMG submission 108225) | Enriched chicken feces microbial communities from UW Madison campus, WI, USA - DID2874_E49_Stillage MG | ecosystem: Host-associated > Birds > Digestive system > Large intestine > Fecal ... | reverse complement strand
TTTTCCTTGCGCTTTCGGTTGACTCTTCCCAAAAGACTCGGGGAAGTTGCCGGCATGCTAGTGTTTTTGGGCCGAGCTTAGAGCCGAAAATGATTTAAGTGGTGAAACCTCAATTTTATAAAATAGCTTCCTTCAATCATAATTTAAGCTTACAGTCTGCCCATCCTTTGCCCATCTTTCCTTTCCACCTTTTTTTTGTCTTTTGTTATAACTTGCTTGGTTTCTTGATCATTCAATTTTTTTTAAATCAACCCTTAACATATTGTTACCATGTCTGGCTTACCAAAGGACAGACTCAGCGCTTTGCAGCGGCAGCTAGATTCGACATATTCAACACATGAAGTTGGCACCCCCTTCACCAGTAATTATCAGATCTACATAACTCGCTCCGGTGGAAACGTCATTTCGCCATTTCATGACATCCCTCTAATTTGTAATGATAGCAGTAATAACAACAGCGGGGACAGTCCGGTATTTAATATGGTTGTAGAGATCCCGCGTTGGACCAACGCAAAGCTCGAAATTACCAAGGACCTACCCCTCAACCCGATAACGCAGGACAAAAACAAAAAAACTAAGGCCTTACGCTTTGTCAAAAACGTCTTTCCACACAAGGGCTACATCCACAACTATGGAGCGTTCCCGCAAACGTGGGAGGACCCGATGCACTCGCACCCGGACACGAAGCTGTGCGGCGACAATGATCCGCTTGATGCATGCGAAATCGGCGATGCTGTTGCATACCCTGGTGAGGTCAAGCCGGTGAAGGTCATTGGCGTTCTAGCGCTACTTGATGAGGGCGAGACTGACTGGAAGATTCTTGTCATTGACGTTCGTGATCCTCTTGCCAGCCGCATAAATAATATTGACGACCTTAAAAAGTATAAGCCCGGTTTACTTGAGGCTACGGTCGAGTGGTTCAAAAACTACAAGATTCCTGATGGCTCTCCAGAGAATAAGTTTGCATTTGACGGCGAGGCAAAGGGACCCAGCTATGCAATCGACGTGGTGAAACAATGCCATGAGTCTTGGAAGGACTTGATTGAGGGTAGAGCAAAAGATGGCAAGGGAATCGATCTTACCAGAGGCGGAAGCAACTTCAAACCTCCCAACCCGAAAAAGACTCATGAAGAGCCAGCACAGAGCAAGGATAAATGGTACTACATTCAAGATAAGCATAATGTGTTTTGAAGGCCTGTTTATGTACAAATTCTTATCTAATAATATCAATAGTATGGCCACTTTTGGAGTGTTTTAAGGTATATAAAACTTATGACTACACATATTATGCCTGTTTGAATATTAGGACAATAATCAAATCTATGATTATGATTATGCCTGTTTGGCGTTTGTAACAAAACTCTTGATCTTGCCTAAATCCTTGACGCCATTGGTCTCAACGCCACCACTGACGTCGACACCGATAATTCCGGTATGTTTTGCCGCGGCCGCCACGTTCTCAGGCGTCAAACCGCCAGCCAAAATAAATCTGGCTCCTTGCTCGATTACTTTAGTGATTTGCGAGCGGTCAACTAGTTTGCCCTCGCCACCAAGCTCGCCGTCCAGCAGCGCATAAGTGAAATAACCTGGCTGTAAGCTCTCAATCTCAAAGCGGGGTTTACCGGGTGTAAACCGTTTGATTACCGGCACAGGAATGATCCGGCACCATTCGAGCGGCTCGTCTCCATGAAGCTGGACAATGTCCAGCGAGAGCTTTTTTTGTAGCTCAAGCACCGTTGCAAGCGGCTGATTGCGGAACACGCCGACAATCTGGGGTCGGCAGTTGGTAGCCTTGGTACGATTGGCCTGGTAGTCACTTAGAGATTGACCCAGTTGTGGCAGATAGGGCTGGCTGGCAGGTGGCGCAGTTCTCTGGAAATTGCGCACAAAGGCAGAGATTTCAACTGCCGTAGCTGTGTCAACGGTTCTAGATCGGCCAGGCACTAAGATCATTCCAATCATATCGGCCCCAGAATCAAGCGCAACTTTTGCGGCCTCAACTGTCTTGATACCGCATACCTTAACAAGTGACTTTAGTTCCGCGGAGTAGGTATCCGCCTTCAGCTCGGGTAGCTTGTCAGCATCCAGGCCAAGCTTATACCTCACGCCTCTATCACTTTTAGCGTCCGCAAAGACCATCATGGTACAATCCTTCTTATCATCAAGCATGACCACACTAGCACCAGCTGAAAATGCATTTGCGCAAGTTACCGTTGTATCGTGCGAGATTGCACCCAGATAGACGACATCGACTCCTTTCAATTCCTGCTTTAGAGTAGCAACCACATCATAAGTATTTGCCACAACGCCATCGGCTGTCTCTTCCACAAGCACACGGTCGGCTGCAGTAAGCGTTTGTTCACGGTCCAACTGTGCTAGCAGCGCTGGTCGCAGTGCCAAAATATCAAGCTGCGCACGGACTTCCTTGAGCTGTGGGATAGTTGCAATCAGCGCAACAACTCCCGCTCGTGTCAGCTCTGCGACCGAGACGAGGTTAGACACAACACCAATTACAGGAGAGAAAACCTGTGAAGAGGATTTAAAGTGGAATGGCAATAAGAGCTTGGGGTAAGGTGATTGTTGAATAGACATCTCTGTACTTTTGTTAAACCGATAGTGGGAGAGGTTAATAGTAATTAAGTGTATCTGGATTGGATGCGATCTGTAAAGTCATTTTGGATGGGTTAGAAAAGATGCTTGGGTATTAGGGCTAGGGTGGAAATGGATCTACTGGGAGGTTTTCAATCTGTCCAATCTAAACCATATTGTTATATCAATCTTTGTGTGCAACAGCATAGAAAAGTCATGTTAAATATTCTTAAAACGAGGGCTTTTTCAAACAGATATATAGATATATAATTAGTTTATTATCTTCACATCAAATGGTTATAAAAAATTATAAATTGTTTCAGACAGTGTGAAATTATTTTTTAATGCGCTATTTAATAAATAAAAAAACGTTGAAAAAACCATAGATGGTGATGAAGATTCAGAACTTTGATAATCTTCATTTTTGAACATTAGAATAGTAATGGCAGGTATATAGATAGACAATCGGTTTATTGTCCTTACATCAAATAGTTTTAAACAATAACAGCAGGTATGTGTTCTTTTTTTTTTTTCATCTTGGGCACAAACACGCTTATTGGCAATCCTTGCTCAAATAGAATATAAAAGGTTTCTGTTATCAGAATGTTTATTATTATTTTGTCCATGATACAAATATTTAAACATGAGCGACAACAAGAATTAATTGGGCTCACATTGATGCTTCTACATTCAGTTTTTTTTTTCAGTAACGCCATTATCATGTCTTATTAAAAAAGAAATATAGTGGTATCATGTTGGAAGATCTCACGCATCTACAAGAAATTAAGAGACTACTCTTGAAGAGTCTTGCGAGCTGAGGGACAGTCTGATAACAATAATATAATGATAAGAATATTTTTAAAGGACTGATATTCTAACCAGAGATTTATTATGTATTATGTTGTATTTTAAAACTACATATATCGGTGTTCTTAGAAAGCGCTCCCAGATTATCGTATCATCTAGTAGAGCCGCATCTGGAAGTGTGATCGCGTGGAAAGAGGTGAACACAATCTAAAAGGAAGATATCAGCATGTGAATTAGCAAGACAGCTCTGGGGGATTCCATGAGTTGGCCCAAGAATGCTACACCGATTTTTAATATGGCGGTATGCTAGGATTCTTGCATGTTCACAAATACAAACGTGGATGACCGAGAATAAAGAAAAAAATGAGGATCAAGAAGGCTTACGCTACTGACTGCCGGCTTAGGCAAACGACAAGCTCAGAAGAATTTGAAGTTGCTGGGAGTAACGCTTGCCTGTGGACTTAAATTCCAAACGCACGCAAAAAGAAATTGCTACTTCTAAGCTATGAGTCATGGGAGTTATCGGAATGCTTGGTGGGGTATACAAGAGTATCTCATACTAAACTATGAAACAGTTCTACATTTCGTGTGTTCGACCAATACTTGAATACACTAGCCCAGTACGGTATTATAAGTTGACCGGTCAGTGGAAGGATGAGATACAGTTGAGAACAGTGGTTAATGCAGGATTACAGGGGCATTCAGTTCCGCGCCAGTTAAGGCAATTCATTCTGGTGCTGAAACACTGCTGGTGAGTCTACTAATGGATTAAATCCTTGATCGGTTTGTCATCCAAGTTATTCGAGCCGTACGTCCGAGTGAGCCTGTGTGGAGACTCCTCAACCGCAGCAAACCAGCAAAGGGGGATCTTGAAAGGTTTTTACTATAATTAAATAACTAAATGGTATTGTGGATGAAAAATATTGGAACAAACGTTTACTATGGAAGCAATCAAAATATTATCGCGATAAGAAATCTCACAAAACTTTGCAAAAACTAAAAGGCACTTTGGATGTTTTTTTGGCGCAGTAAATAGCAGTTAGATAATGAAATACCAGGAGAACTTCCCCAACACTGCTCCATCATCCAGTGGAAGCTTTATGAAGCAAAGTACCCCTATCCGCTGAAATCTTTTATAATTACCGTACCTTGTCATACATTTAGTAAACTGATCCAGCTTCGGGCAGGTCATGGCGTACTAGGAAAGTATTTTCAAATGAGGTACATCAGCGAGCGAGATCATCATTGCAAATGTGATTAACTGGAAACAATTGAGAACTCTCTCAAGAAATGTATTTTGCATCCTGCGGAGCAAGACTTCTTGAGAAAAGATTCACCGGAGCTTGATACCAAGATGAGTCTTAATCCGGTAGTCAAGTTCTTCGATTAACTATTGCAACTTCCCTGCCCATGGTTCGCTTGATTATAGCAGCTTGATAAGATTTTAGTAAATGTTAATCTCTGATATTGATCTACTGGGTGTTATATATCATATATTCTTTTTAACACATGGAATTCTTCATGGAGAATTCGGCACCATCGAACGTATGAACTTATAATACGCGCTGGCACCGTTATTTTGCCAGACTCATAGAAGCAAATGTGTTGAAATTCATGTCTTCTTTAGATGTCATTTTATTTTATATTTTGTTTGCAACTGTTTGATATAATGACAATAAACTGACTTTTGATTTATTTATCTTCTTTTATAAATTTGATGCGGAGTTGAACGTTGGGTTTTGCAGAAGCCTTGTATGTACTGTATTACAGTTATCTTCCCAAATCAAGATTAAGTGGATCGCTTAAATTGCTTTTTTTTTCGGATCAATTGTTTTTCCTACTCTTTAAATAATACAAAATCATCATCAATTTATCGATTGCAATCAAGTTGAGTGCTTTAAATACCACGCAATAAAAACACTAAATTATAATTTGAAAGTGTGTCTATATTAAAACTGGCTTTTTCAAAATATTTTCAAAAGCCGATTGCAAAGAATAGAACCTGTTGATCTGGTCAGGTCTGTTGTAGACCTTTATACTGATATGAACTTCAACTATATGGTATCTACTAAGAGTAAATAAGCAAAGGCCTAATCAGTACAATACTGCTATGCTGTTAAACAAAACGGTAATACAGGAAGCTTTTTTTTTTCATTTGAGTATAAACCAAAATCAAAGCAGTAGTATAGGAAAAAGAAATCCTAGATCGTTCTGTTGAAGACTAAAAATCTAAACAGAAATCAAAGACACACAAAAGAGTGAACAGGAACAAAATAATCAATGAAAACTGGGTTTTGTTTCTATTTGCGTCTAGATCGTTGAACTAGCTAGCGAGTTGTAGATATCATATATATATCATCATGAATTTGTTTTTAGATGCTGTTGGCAAAAGTGTAGTCGTTTTAGCCGCTTATTTACCTTCAGCGGCCTTCTTCTCTAACGCTATATCACATCAAAATGTATGAGTATATTGACATATGATTATGGTAATAATATATAATGCTTTGCACTAGGGGGTGATTATGTTACATACCTAATTTTTGCTTCTCTCTCATGATCGCAGCATGAGCTTCCATGCGCTTCTTGGGATCACCCTCTTGCTTCTTCTTCTCAGCATTCTGTTTCTTAAGGTTCTTTTCACGAGCCTTTTCACGTTGGTTACCTCTGGTCATTGTTGTTAATGCGTTGCTGATTGGTTGTATTGCGATGAAGAAAGAAAGAAAAAAGAAAAAGAAATCGAACAAGAGAGAAGAAAAAAAATCATGATTGAGCGAGTTTAAATTATAAGACTTAAGATATAGGTTTTATGTTGACCACCAGCGGTTTTGCTTAACTAAGCTGCTCTCTTTGTTTTGTTCACTTTTAACATTCTTTCAGTAGACTTCCCCATGTCATCAGATCAACACCTCCAAATCAAGACAGACAACTACAATGGCATCTCCTGAATTAACTCCTTCTGATAAGCCCCCCTCTCCGGATACTGTTTCAGCTGAAGAAGATAAGGCAGCAAAGGTTGCTGCTGCTAAAAAAAGAGTATGTTAAATCTTCTTCTCCTCTGAACTTTACAATCGTGATCTTTTTTTAGAAGCCACATCATCAATCAAGACTAACAGCTCTGTCCTTCTCCTAGTTTGAAGAATTGAAAAAGCAGCAAAAGAAGAAGAACAAGAAGTCTAAGAAGAGTGGTTCTAATGAAGAAAAAACAACCGCAAACGAAGGTGTAGACGAAGATAAAGAAAAATCTGCCAAAGATACACCCAGCACGGCAGAGACGCCGCATTCAGATAATCCCGATGATAGTAAGAAGGAAAAGGCAGATGAGCCAGATTCAGCTCTTGATGACAATAACGAGACCGTTACCTCTGAAAAGGTGGAACCGGCCAATAATAAAGAAATCTTGGATCTGCAATCGCAGTTGGACTCTGCGAACGAAAACATTGACTCCTTGAAAACCAAACTTGAGGAGGCACTGGCTCAAGTGGCAGAGCTGACCAAGACCAATCAAGCTTTAGAAAAGACTCTTGAAGAAGAGAAAGCCAAAAAACCTGTTGTGGAAGAGTACGAAGAGGGTCCCGGTCCTCAAGTCGGTGGCGAGGCATCTTCAGAGTCAATCAATGTTACTAGTCTTGAAGCCGAGTCACTCAAGCACAAAATTGAGTCTTTGACTGTAGAGAATGAGTATCTGTCTGACAAGGTCTTCAGTCTTGAAAACAAGCTTTCAACCTTGGTCACTAAGCAGCGTGCATCATTGGAATTTGCTAGAGACTCGCCCGACCATTTTAGCAAGGAACCACTGAGCCCGAATAGCGATCATAGCAAGCCTCAGAGAGAATCCCCTGAGATTCAAAGTGAGATTGAAAAGCTAATGGATCGATGGAAGGGCTGGCAGGTTGATATGAGAGGGTGGAGAAGTTTGGGTATTGGCCCAACCTTTGATATTTAATCTTCTCCACGACAGATCTAGTTACGTTGGAAACTAGCCAATATTCGCTACGAAGAAGCATTTAAAACTACTGAATTATTTAACGAACTGCACTTTTTTTTGATATTATTTTATTTTTTTTTCTTTGAATATATACACAAACATGACAAGCTATCTACAAAATACACAAAATAATGATAAACGTCCATTTAACTGACGCGGCACAAAAGTTCTCCGCCAAGGTGCTTCTGAGCAGCCTCTTGTAATTCCAGAACATCACCCTCCTTAGTTCTAATGAACATAACTTCACCGAGCTTGGGCGGGTTGACCTGTCTCAACTTCTTACCAGCCAGCAGATCGACAACCTGCTGGGGCTTAGCGAACACGCGCTTGTTGGGGTGTGACACCAGGTGCATTTCACTGATGACAGACTTAGTGTTGTGGTACTTCAGGCCGAGCCACAGACGGCGAGTCGAGATATTGTCAGGAGTGGCAGCTGTGTATTCCTTGTCGGGACCTGTAAGCGACCCCCGCTGAATCGAGCTGATAAAACCCTCCTTGTAGAGACCCAGAGCGACCTGGAGGTGAAGCTTGGTAAACGGAATCGAAGTCAAAGACTTGCTCACTCTAGTGACATTTTGAATGTGCGAGCAGACATGTGCGAGGTTGACGAGAGACATTGTATATATGTTTTGATGATGATAGGCTGGAGTGAGATGATGGAAGAGAGTGAAAATTAGAAAAAATTTAGTACGAGGAGGTTAAAAAAAAGATCTTTTTTGGAGTGGCCTAAAAAAACGGTGACAGATTTTACGTTTCGCAATACTGAAATTTACGCTAAAATAGGAGCCAGCACCAGATTCAAAACAGGAATCATGCACCGAATCAGGGCGCGTGAACCCAAAAGCTGCTAGCCTTCTAGACCAAGAATATGTACTTCTAAACTCATCAATGTCTAGTAAACCCCATATCCACGATCTGCATACAGGCACCGATAATGCCCGGCGTAGAGAAACTCGGAATCTCTAGGTAAAGACAACAAGCTTACCACGAGATAGTTTTCTGAGAGATCACTTTGTCAAGTTGCTCCAGTGATCCCGCAGGCTGTGAATATCAAAGTTGCATCCACCGTTATTCAACTTTTCGAAGTGCCAAAGTTTGAAAATCCCATCATCGCCGACATTCCACTCTCGTCAGCACCTTCATCTTCTGCCTTTTTCTGCTCAAGCTTTGCCCGCTTCCTCTCACGCTTTTCAATGCGCTGTCGCTGTTTTTTCATTTTTTCTTCTTCTTCCACTTTTCTTCTCGCTTCTATCCGGGCTTTTAAATCTACTTTGGCGACCCCGTTACTAGCCTCCAGGCGTTCTTGTTCAATTTTTTCTTTCAAATAATTGTAGCGAGCTTCAACATCTTTAAGGGTAGCACGAACGGCAGAGTTGTCAGAATCACCAGTGGCGTAAAGATGTTGTTTGGAGTTGAGATGGTCGAGATACTGTATCGAATCCTTGTAGGTGAGGTTACAGGCCTCACAGTAAAAGCCAATGCCCTTTCCACGTTTTCCTGGTGCTGCTGTGCCCGGTACTAAGGTGATTTTGTTGAGACCTTCGTAAAGATTATCTCGTGTACTCGTCATTGCTGTGCCGAAACCCTCGTTGTTGATTTGAAAAGAAAATGACTTTGGTAGTAGTAGTAGTAGTAGTAGTAGTAGTAAAAGTAGCAAAGAAGCAAAGGTGTTTTTGTGGCACCAAAACGGTTCAGATTGGGATTGTCACGTCCTGGGGGTGCTAGTATGAAAGAAAAAAAATTAAAAAAAAAAAAAAGTACTCAACCACCTTTCTTCAGTCTTCTCAAAGACCTTCTTTCGAATGCCAAACATTTTTACCAATCTTCTTCATCTCTAGATTAAATTACTTTCAAAATGACTATTGATTACCGTGGTGTAAGTGTCATTGATCCCATTGCTAGGTTTGAATAATATTGTGCAGTCTACTAACCCCTTCATCTTTCTTGTCTCAGGCCACCGTTGAGGACCTTGATCTGCTCCCAGCTCTCACAATTTACCCTTCCACCCCGTTAGTGCAAGCTTTGGAGCTGTCCTACGAGCATGAGTACTCATACCTTCCCGTGGTCTCTACTCAGAGCAAGAGACTCCTTGGCTACTTGACCGCTGAACAACTGCGCAAAGCCACTTCCAATGCTACTGCTGAAAACTCGCTAGTGCGCGACCACTACATTCGCTTTGCCAAGCCCGACGGCCAGCGCGAGTTCCAAAAGATCACCCCCTCGACGCCATTAGAAGATTTGGAAAAGTTTTTTGCTAATGGTGAGGAATTTGCTGTTGTCACCGATATTGACAGACGGTTTGTGTTGGGTGTAGCTGTCAAGGAGGATTTGGAGAAGTTTGTGAAAAACAGACCTTCTCTTAAGGTCTAATTTCAGGAGTAAATATGTACAATCTCCAAATATTGGTCGTTTTGTCCAGAATACTGGTTATTCATATTGATCTTGGTTTTGGCTATAGCGAGTAAAAATTAAATTGAGTTTCACGATTTTGTTAGCAAGATTATCATTATTATAACGACTGGAAAACTCATAACTCTGGCATGCGACCTTAGTAGTACAGCGTTACGTAAGGCAGAACTATAGGCCATTAGTTACATACAGTTCATATGGCTAGCTTTTAAAAAATATTTTAAAATAGTTGAGTGTACTTCCTTTTTTTCTGGCAAATGCGATTTTTTTAATAGCTTAAAGAAATTTGCATGGTTTTTTCGAAAAGAGTATGGGCTACAAGTTTGCAGCAACATTTATGCTACGGTAGACCCGCACCATGATATGTTGAAGGCCTCATAGTAGATTTACATTTGCCAATACTCATGGTGTGTAGTTTAGTTCAAGTTTTTGCTCAGAGATTTATAGACTGAAATTTAATCGAGTAAAGTATACAGTTAGATTCTACGAAACTTGATAAATGATGGCCCAAGAGCATGCGGTATAAATAAAATGAAAAATAAAAAACACACACAATAGAAGTTGTTGTTGAAGAATAAAATGCATTTTATAAAAAGAAAACCTCTTGTTTTTTTTCAATAAACTCGCACATGAGACTGGGTACTCTTTTTTTGAATAATAGTGCACAATCTATAATATCTTTTGTTACAAAACTCGTAATGATGAACTGTTGATGAGTTTGAACGGGCACTTGGTTTGACCGATAAGTTATATGATATTCTCATCATATTTTCAAGTTACTACAAATAAAATTCAAAGCAAAAAAAGCATATCAAATTGGGCTCATGCTGTGAGAACTGAATAACAATAAATCTATAAAAGTAATATCAGCAATTGTAACAAATAGTATGCTTGAGGGCTGTTTGAAACAGATCCAAAAGCAAACACTTGTACCCAAGTTCGTCTATATTCATAAAAACAATGCATTATTTCACATTTCTGTGTCTGTGAAGTTATGAAGTAGGTAGAGGAGTATGAAATCATGTAATGCTAAAATTACTAATGTTTAGTAGATACAAGCTGCAAACGATTCATAGATTCAATGACTGGTGGAAAACTTACTCGACCAAATTAGCTCTAATCCAGCGGTTGTGTCATGCCATGAGCGAAAGTTACGACTATCTATTTCTAAGTCAGAGAGATCAATTAATTAAGACATTCTTACAATATTAGACGTTAAAAAAAGTTGGTAAATCTGCTGCCCGTCGTTTGGGAATTTAAACTCAACTCACTTCTAAAATATCAGACGTTGAGGTAACAGCAGGACATGCCAAAAAATTGATTATAGCTCAATTTCAACTCATTAAAAATTGGTTAACTAAAACAATAGAGATGTAGTTCTTTTATTCTTGATTTGTTTTTGTTTTTTTGCTACATTCGCAAAAGTTGCAACGTCAAAACTGACAACTGTTTTCTATAAGATTGTGTATTCAGGGTATGAAAGTCCATGAACTAGATCTATCTGTTTTTAAGGCTTTCAAATGGAAGATATTTCGTTGAGAAAATGCTATTAAAATTTCTAATAGAATTTTTAAACTAGTTCAAGTATTAACAATTAGCTTGAGCAATTATATGATCTATTCAATGGTCCTGGTCAAAGACTTCATTACTGACTACTTGTCATAGGAAATTTAACTAAATCCATATTTTCTTATCCCAAAATTTATTAACAAGATACTGAAGTGTATGCTATATTATTTGATAATACAGAGTGAACACAATACTAGAAAAATCATATTGCTAAAATATTTCATTTTTCAACTCTTAGCTTGAAATTCACAAAAGAAAAAAAAACTGCATGCATGCATTTGCAGACGCGTTTGTGTCATGGGTTTACAGGGATGTCTCTGATTTATGAACCATGATGCAGTGAGCTTTCTACAATAAAGTTTTAAAAAATATTAAACATCTGTTGTATTCAACATGTTTATATAAATAACCAAGGTACTCACAACATTAGCACTGCGTGACACTATCATCCAAATATCATGATTAATCCAAAAAGTAAAAGAAAGACAATATATAAATATCTTGTATGTTCTACACCATAGTAACGCAAATGGTAATCGTGAGAAACCCGACGGCCATTGAGATCAATCCCAATTGGCCTTTGTTCGAACCAAGAGAGATATTACTGTTACTTCTCACTGCTGAATTAGCAGTGGGTGAAACCGAAGCGCTGCTACCACTGGCCTGGTTGGCTTTTACCCAATCGGAGTACCAGGGAAATTGTTTGGCAATAGTGGCTAATTGACTGGACAACTCACTATTTTGTTGCACCACTGTAGTAAAACTATTGTCGGTATATGTGATGACTGAAGAAAACTTGTCGTTGACATTTTCCCACGTATGAGTCAAGAAAAATGACTTGTAGTTATTCAAATAAGAATACCGGTTGCTGACAAAGTCGGCGTAAAAGGAAGTCACATCCAAAGACACTGAATTGTAGAAGCCTGCGATATCTCTTTTGGAAAGGGGATGCCTCGGGACGGCGGTGATTGTGGGATGCGCCAGAGCGATACATGACATCAGTATCACTGAGATAATGTAATGAAATTGAACTCGCATTTTCTTTTTGATTACCAGGGGAATTTCGATAAAAACAACTTTGAAAATCAGAATACTTGTAATTTGAAGATAAGTCTAAGAAAACTTTTTTAGGTTTTTTTTTCATCAAGACTGGAGATGGTGGGATATTTATAACACGCTGAAATAATGAATTTTTCAAGTTTAAATCATGATTTTATGTTATAATATAACCATTGCACTGGTTGGGCGTGCGTGGATACAGGTTCACGGGATATCAAATATTACCATGCCATTGTTACTACTCGCGACGCCTTGGGGATGGGACTAATGAGAAGGGGATCCACTGAGTGGTTGGAAGTTACAGTTTATACCTGGAAAACGATAATAAAAAAATAAAAATAAAATAAAAAAAAGGAACATATGCAGAATAGTTTTATTCAGCCATGAGATTTTTTTTTGTTTATAAATTCTTTAAATACTACAGGGTATAGCTAATCCGTCTGCGCAGGATTTGTACGTATCCCACGCTTTAAAAAAAAAGTGTGTATCTCTGCTAAAGATTGTAATAAACAGAGAAAAGAAAATTACAGTTCTACGAATGCTATGTATATCCTAACCAGGCTGTATGATACTAAAAGTATCTAGCGAAGTGTTACAAGCAGCCAAGATCTACGAAAAAGATTTAAAAAGAAAAAAAAATTGGAGAGATTCAATAATTGTCATGCAAGGGCAGTTCCCATACTTTGGATTTAGGCATCGTTCAGACAAGATGCATGCTAAAATACGGGTGGTGGATTTGAGTTGAGTAGCTGTTAAGTTCTAGTTTTATTATCAATTCCAGGTTTCAAGTCCGGCGTTGCAGCGCCCAATCTCCCATTGTGTAACGGTTATAAGATTCTTAATCCATTTTATTTGCTTTCTGCCCATGCTTTCTGTATCGTGTTCACAAGGTAGCCATCTGAATTCAGTGGGCTATGGTTTTTTCTTTTTCTTTGAAAATTTTGAGACAGCAAAAAAGTATAAAAGCTAAGTCATAAAATATAATATTTATGATTTATCTTTTACGCCATAGGATTATAATTTATATGTTAATACTTATTTATTTACAAATATGACTAATAGTTTTTTGCTGACCTAATTTAAAATTTAAGATTTGAAAATTTTGAATCTTTTCAGCGATTTCGCCCTTGATTGCACCATTTCCAATCAAGAACTGTCGTCATGTATCGCGTCTATTTCAAGTTTTAATCATGTAAATGATGAAGCGAGGATCAATATCACAGAAAAAAAATTAATAAAAAAGCCCCGATATCATGGTTTCAATATTTCAGAGAAACTTTTTTGATTTTTTTAGTTTTGTCGTTTGGCAGGGTGTAGAGAGTAATGTTGGTTTGTTGTTAGACCGAAGTGCAGACTAATGAGTAATGGTTATGTAAGCGCCACTGGTGCTTCCCCCCTTCCCTTTGACTCAACCACATTGATATCGGAAAATTGACCTATCACCAATGACATTACCTCCGAATAGAAACCTTGATTCCAAAAAAAAAAAAAAAAAAAAAAAAAAAAATGTCCCTTTTTATAGGTTTTAATTATTATTAAATAATAATTTTTTTTTTATTTCAT
>Ga0160505_101011_pt1 | contig 14002 bp, 6 predicted proteins | sample DIDeMG_FD_108225 | JGI IMG/M metagenome (GOLD analysis project Ga0160505, IMG submission 108225) | Enriched chicken feces microbial communities from UW Madison campus, WI, USA - DID2874_E49_Stillage MG | ecosystem: Host-associated > Birds > Digestive system > Large intestine > Fecal ... | reverse complement strand
AAAATTCGATTTTTTTATTTTTAACCCTTTTATTCTTTTTTTTGTGTTTGTCCTTTCAGTGTTTTTTTACTTTTTTTTTTTTTTTTTTTTTTTTTTCACTCGCCTTCATGAGTAAATAGACCACAAGACAGGTAATTGTTACTTGTTCAAGTCTGACGTAGTAGTCAACAGTTTGTTAGTATTGGATTAGAATCACAAAAGTATCCATTTTTTTTTTACAAAATTGTCAGTTATTCCTAGTTCTCTAGCCATAATATACAGTATTTTAGCATATTCCATCTACCCATTACAAAAATTACACTCATTTATGACTGTTATATGACTGTTGTGCAAGCCCTTGTAATTCGGCAATCATCGCAAAGCTGTTCTTGCTAGCCACACTGGATGTTGAGACCTCACTTCCCTGTGATCTTTTTCTGGCGCTGTTGCTACCCAGATCAAATGAGTTGCTTATACCCCCACTCCGGGGAACTCTCTGATCTCCTTGCTCGTTGGCAATTGGAAGAGATGCGACCCCTTTGGCAGCCCCTGTTTGTGGTAGATTGCCACTAGTATCAAAGATACCTGTGTCCTGAGCATTTGAAAAGGGGTACTCAATCGGCTCCTTAAGCTCAGATTTGGTTTCTTCAAATATTGGTCGTCTACTCGGCTGCGATTCATCGGAAATGGTTGATGCCGACTTGCGAAGATGAGAACTCGAAGAAGAAACCTTATAGTTTTTCTCTTCAGCATTTGGTGATGCTGATAATTCATTATTGGGTTTGGTTATATCCGCAAGCTGGTCCTCATTGAGAGAAAGATTAGCTATTTTTGCAATTTGAGAATCATGAGGCTTCAGATCAAAATCAAATTTATCCAGAGGTGAAGGATCCTTGGCAATCTGGGTCTCGAGATTAGATGGTATACCCCGACTGGTTGAATTGAAGCTTTTATTGTGAGTAGAGGCTTTTTCGCCATCGATGCGCTCATCGTGTATAACCTTTGTTCCCGCAGTCGGAGTTACATATCCTGATGCTTTCTCTCTAAAGGATTTAGAACTTTCATTAGCTTCAGATATAATATCTTCGGCTTTAGAAGAATTATTGGACCCGGCAAATGAAGAAGAAATGTTAGATTTTGCATCTCTCGCATTTAAAGATGAAAGGTGTGTCTTTAATTCAGTGGGATGCTCCGTAGTAGAACCAGGGGAGTCCTGTTGGTGACTCGAGTATTTAGGATGACTGGATGTTTGTTCTGGCAATTTTGACTTGTCTCTAATTTCAGACTCAGTAAATGAATGTCCCGATTTACTATGGGATGCAACAACACCAGTTTTACTCTTTTTACCAGGGAGGTTGAAAGTCTCAAAGCTAGAAGAACCATCTTGATGTGTGAGACCGTCTGTCTTAGCAGCACTTTCACTAATTGGAGCTTTTTCAAAGGCACTGGCATCATTAGGAGCAATAAAGTCTCCAGAGCTGGCAGTGTCGAGAAGATTAGAACCACCAGCATCATTGGAAGTGTCTAAATGATTAGAATCATCAGCATCATTGTTCTTAATATCAGTATTTCCTGGAAGAGAATCTGAAACCAGTAAATCAGGCGCAACCTTACTTTTATTAGAAGGAGAGTTGAAATAATTAAACTCAGAACTGGTGTTTTGAAGATTTCGGTTAGATAAACCATCACCTTGCAAAGAGCTATCATCTTTCATTGGTTGGACAGGGGTACTTGTAGTATCAATCTCCTTTGAAGAGGGTTGTAAACTGGATTCAGTGATATTATTGTGTATATCAGATACCTCACTAGCAGCCTCGTTTGATTTATTTGCAGAATCCGAATCATTGATAACAGAAGAGTCGTTTTCATTGATTTTTGAACTGCTGGTAACTTCCGAATCTTCAACATCGGAAACATTAGACGACTTTTGGTTTAACTTTTGCTTGGAACCAATCGTAGAGGTAATGGGAGATTCAGATGAAGAAAAAGATGTACCAGTCATTTGACCAATTTTATGATCTGCATTTAGTTTTTCAGATGACGAAGATTGTAATGAAATAATATCCCCTGGAGATTTATTTCGATAGGTGGTGCCAGATGGCCCCTCAGTGATGTCACCGAAATTCTCGCTGTCATAAGTACTTGAATTACCTGAAGCGTCTTTAGAAGTTGAGCCAACCCGGGTCTCATAGGCTGTAGTTCCAGAAGAAGGAGTCTCTTCAACAATTCTATTTTTGTTTCTAGAGGACTTAATAGAGTCAGAATTGGAGATATCCTTCTGAAGCTGCTCTTCACGGTGATTATCACCAGGAGAATTTGGTTTGGAAGAGTTGGTTTGCGGAGACTCTGCAGCCGCAGTGATATCGGGGTTTTGAGCCAAATGGGATGAATTGTCAGAACTATCAGCATCAACAGTATTATTGTTATTATCATTATCATCGGCATACTTTGCTTTCGAATCGACCTTAGCTAGTTTTGCGGGCTTTTTTTCACGATCAATGATGTTCCCTTTCTGAGATTCAGACGATGAATGTCTTTTTTGATCAAAAGATTTATCATTCTTATTGTTATTGCTATCCGCTGAATTGCTTTCATTGGTTTTGATTTCATCTTTTTCAATATCTCCTGGACTCTCGGTTTGGTTGTCTTCATTAGGATTGGTGCTAGAAGTATTGGTAGACTCAGACGAATCTTTCCCGTTAGACTTCTCCTTTAACAAACTGTCGTTGTTGGACTCTTTCTTGCTGTCTTCGTTCTCATTTCCTTTGTAGCTACTGGTTTTCACAAGTCTGAGATGATCGCCACTTTCAGTACGCTTAATCGTACCATCGAGTTCATAATCTTCATCGGAGGATTGATCTGACGTTTCTTCGTGTCCAACCTTATTCTTAACATTGCTGATAGCTCTTTTTAATTTTTTTTTGACACTACGCTTTTCTTGAGCTTTGAAGGCAGCGCTGTCATTGTAATCGGCATTTCCAGCTTTATAGGCGGCTTTGAAGGCTTCTTCTTCAATAATATGAGGCTCAAGGGGATCAGAAGAAGTTTCAGTCGAGTTGTCGAGGCTTTTGGGCATGGTCTTCAGATTAGTGGTTTGAAGTCCACCAGCAGCCGCAGAAGAAGTAAAGTGATGCGTGGAGTTTTTATCAGGACTGGACATTGGCTATGAAAGTAACAGTGTCAATATTGAAACGTAAAATGGGCAAAAGGTTAACTGAAGTAAAGGATGTTGAAGTTTAGACTATGTTTTGAAATAAAGAGACAATGGCAGCTGATTTTATAGTCATGGTTATGAGCCTAACACCAAAAGCCCTGATCTACCTTTAGAGAATCAAACTTTATGATTTTAACTTGCTGCTAATACTCTTATCAACTAAGTAGTCAAGGTATGTTACATCAGGGAATTAAGACTAGTCATTATGGTAACTTGCACTGTGAACAGTTGAGTAATCCATAGTGACTCTTGAGTTCATTATTTTCATTGACAACAGCTAAGGGTTTTTGTGTTTTTGTATTTGTCATTTATTCGTGAACGCATCGCAAGAATACACTATCAAATCTTATGGAAGTTGAAAGTTCATCTTGTTTGAAACCCTGTCATTTAAGGTTTTATGATTTATGCTCATTGTAGCTGTCGGTACAAAAAAGCGCACAACGTTCCTTGGTGTTGTGTTCTATTAAAATCAATCCAGAAGCAAACCATTTGAAACCTCTAGGAAATTCTGACAGTTATATCAGGTTGAACTTCTTCCACGGTTAAAAATTCAGTGACAGAAACGCTTAATACGTTCAGCTTTAACACTCTGGCAAATTTTGCATTGCGTAATTTACAGATTATCAAGATTCTTTGCAGTTAACAAGAATATAACTTTTTAAAGAGCATGGTTTGAAAACAATTCTCCTTAAACTTTTCATGAACAAAACTATTTAACTAGTGAAAATATATAAAATCTGTGACTATTTACAATAAACAAAAACGATACCCTCAAAGCCTTTGCAAAAATTTATTTTCCAGCAGCGGCAGCAGCCTCGGCTTCCTCCTTTCTCTTCTTCTCAATCTTCTTATCAATGTACTCCTCTCTAAGCTTCTGGAACATTGCAGGAGAACCCTTTTCCCCAACACAATCGATGAGGTCCTGCTTAGGACCGTTACATTTCCAAGGGAAAGACCAAGTAAATGACTTGCAGCATAGGGCAAAGGCTTGTAAAGAAATGACCTGTTAGCGGGTGATTTAACATGACGTAAAAAAAAATGAAACACCTACCATCATACTGCTTTTCGCATTGTTTCTCAGCCCAAGCCTGGTGCTCTTTCAGCAACGCCTTTTCTTCCATGGGCGAAAGCATCCAAATGGGATTCTTCTTCAACTCTTCTTCATTCTCTGGCTTCTTATCAGACATGTTTGCAACGGCTTTGTTTATTTCTAAATGGTTTGTAGCGGCAAATGAGGAAGAGTGAAAACTTGAAAAATAAAAGAGCTGATGATTTAGTTACCCTGGAAAAATCACATGATTTTGTTATGTTTATGCCATAACATCCGTTTTTATTTTTTTTTTATTCTCTGGACCTTCCCCAGATCACCAAGCACATATACAACATGTCTCTACAAGAAGATGACGAGAGCGACTATGCGTACTTATTGAAGTCTACCAAAGATAATTTTATGATTGATGAAGACTTTAAAATTCTTGATCGTATTGACAGCAAGCTTAATGAACTGAATAATTTTCGCAATACCAAAACCAATGAATCACGTAAAGTTTTACAGAGTAAGAACGTTGGTTGTCCAAGTGTTTTATGAATTGATACTAAGATAGTGTTCTATAGGCCTTTCAAGACGACTTGAGTTAGCTAAATCATCTGTTGAATCTCTGCAGAATTCCAAGCTCGATCAAAAACACACTGAGCTTTTCCATAAACTTGACCGAGAGAAATTTGCACTCGCCAAAAACATTAATGACCTTGAATCAAGCAATGACTACAATATTGCGCATTTGAATAAGCTCAAAAAGGAACTTGAAGATATTTCAGAAGAGGACATCCTGGACACTACGACTTCTGATATCGAGGACTCAGTATTGTTAAAGCTCAAAGTGTTCAGATCGTTGGGTGTTTCGTTTGACGGAACTAAACCTGAAAATCATACCAAAGCTCTTATTCAGTCCTCTAGTACTATCAATTTATACACATTATCTCTCGATAAACAGTACAGCAACTATTTCATATCCAACTATATTTGGGACAAGTTATAGGGGTGATGGCACAGCAGTCAAGACATCTTCTATTACCATCTCAGTATTCCACTTAGGCAACCACTTTTTCAACAAGTTAATATCACTTCCATAGTGGAGAGACGGTTCATCCTGCACGGTTACTAGTTCAATCTTGAGTGGGAACAGCGTGCGAGCTGCCAACGAAATTAACGATGGAGTAGCGAAACTATATGAGTCTAATACACATAGGGCCCTTACGAGTAAATCAAAATTCTTTACTGTTCGGGGTGATATTCCTTTGCGAACCACTCTATGAGTTCTCAGGAAAATAACGATGTTTTCCATGTAGACTTTGAGATCTGGTATAATTTTTACCTCCGAAAGCAGTGTTCGATAACTTTGGAGATCATCTTTGGTTATCAGTGTGGTTATTGATTCATGAGGTAGATATTCAAGATCACGTATTTTAATTGAAAAGTCGCTTTCATCTTCAGTAGTGAAAGAGTATTGAAAGAAAAAGTAATCTTTCAAAGAATAAAGTAGGTTATCCTTGTCATTAGAATCCTGACGATTCACTAGAAAAACATGAAAGCTTTCAGGCAAACGGATTACTCGCTCTGTACCTTGATCCTTATCAGGAAAAGTAAATACACCCTTCATCAGGCCCTCGAGGAGGTATGCTTGAACGTCACGGCACGTCCTGTTAAAATCTGTCAGTATCAAGACCTTCGAGTTATGAAAAGCATCGCCAATATCACTCCAGTCGGTGTTCTCATTGCAGGAGAAAACTTCAGGCCATAAGATTCCAAAAACACTTGAAGATACCAGTTGAATGTATTTTGAAACTTCAGCTATCAGGTCTGTAGTGAGAATGACATGTTGATTGGTGATGAACGCAATTTCTATGATCGTGAATAGCGTAGCTTCAAAATTTACGTTGTAATGACGCAATACTTCTTCATATTTTTTGTTATTTAACGATGCTAATGACATTCTAAAATGACTGAAGGGTTATTAGGAAACACGGCTGTTTTGAAATTTGCAAGGGCTGAATGTCAAAAATGAACGTTGACTTTGAGAACATGAAGAAAAGCTCTGAGGAACAAAACAAAAAACAATTAGGCCATATAGAGTTATATTAGGACTTGGGACTTATATAAATAAATACTATGAGATAATGTTTAAGGCCCTACTCAATATACAGAACAAGTTGAAGAAAGAAAGAAAGGAAATAAATATTAAATCAAGCAGATTGAATAAAAGTATTGAATCAAATAAACAAATAAATATATAACTATAAATAAAAGTGTGCAAGTAAAACACTTTTTTAAAACATCTATACATAATTACAACCCAAGTAGCATTATTAGCAGAGTTACGAAGTTTCAAAGTGTAATATGGTATCACTTTGCATTAAGGAATCAAGTTAGACAAGTAGTTCAATTTCTAAAATATGATCAATTCTTATTTTGAATTGCCAGCTATATAATATAATTATATTTTGAAAACAATACAGTAGCCACATATCCTATTCGTGAAAAGAAGGCCCAAGTACCAGCGGTTATTCGTTTTGGTTTTTCTTTTTCATCAATAGTTGCTCGTAGCGCCAAATCTTCCTTAGAACACGTTAATTCCTAGTAGCGGCTATATCCATTAATGTCTTCATTTAATGTTTTTTTCGCTGTTTATCATTATGATACAAGGAACGTCTATCAAAGGAGAAATAAAATCTTTTTTTTGTTCAGAGTGGCGAAGCTTTGAAAAAAAAAGTTTTACTTACATTATCATTAAAATGTCAATATCAAACCCACTTCACTTATTGTAGATTATCATATAAAAGCTCATCTACCATTATATCAACATACAATGGTTCAAAGTTATTGCAACCTAACGCTGAAGTTGAGATCCAACATAACCATTCACTAGCACAATAGTACACACTACCTGTCACAACGGGAATTAAATAGTAACCAAAGTAGTATCAGAGCTTTGGTAGTCCATTACAAGGATTAAACTTAAGTTTTCAAATCATCGGCTAGTGAGCACCTACCATTCATATTACGTCGTGGTTTGTTCAAAAATTTGCTTTTTTCAGAAAAAAAATTAAATACTTCAATACGGTGTACTCTATCTTTAAATATGTTGATGAACATTGCGGATCGGCAGTAGGAGATTATCAAACTTTCCTAAAAGTTCGAGGATCATTGATAAAGAAAAGAAAATAAATTTTAGCGAGTTTTCTTTTAGACAAAAGTTCTTGGATTGCACTTGACAGCATCTTGAATTATTAAAACCTGGATTGAAAACCTTTAAATTTAGTTGACAAGGGTATTTATACTTGAGGTGCTTCTTAAGTTTAGTTCAGTTCAAATTTATGGGTTACGAAGCATCTTGGCTTTAATTTTTGTTTTCTGTTTCCCAGTTGATGGTAATTTTATGCAGAAGTCAGAATTATTAATTATTTTCAGTCTCATGTTCCAAACGTAAGAAATAGTTTTTGGAAATCATTTCAGAGTATTTATTATTATGGTTATTAGGCCTTTAAATGCTATGTCAGAGATACGCATAAAATTAATCATTATTATAGTTATTTTAACATATAAATTTAGTAAAAATTAAATTGATAAGAAGATATGCATAAGGGAATGCTATTTCTATGAACTAAGATCAAAGCATGTACTTTTTTCAAATAATACTTGTCTTTTTCCAGTTCCCCATACTCGTCACAATAAACGTTTTAGCCCTGGTTCATGGAAATGGCATTCTCTTTGCAAGGGTTTCTTCAACTTAAAAGAGGACATTATTAATGAAATTCTGGTGAACTAAAATATTTATAAAAATATCTTTCTTTTAGTGGTGAAATAGCATTGCACTATTTCTCTTTCATTTTTAATTTCTGTGACATAGTTTTGGAACTCGTTCTCATTATTTCAAATTTTATAGTTATTGAATATTTTCTCTTTTTTCAACAATATCTCTTTAATATTCTGATAATGGTTTTCTCTAATACCAATAACGATCTATATGCTTTGACATACTGAACATGTGTAAACAAGTTTTCAAAATTTATTTCTGCTTGTTAACTGTGCTTAACTTGTTCCCGGCTGATAATTTTCAGACCCACAACTTGAATCGCTCTAGCGACAAAAAAGAAATTGAAAAAATAAAAAACTTAAACAAGTAAATAAACAAATAAGCAATTAAACAAACAAGCAAACAAGCGAATAAGAATAACTTTTCAATGGCAAAATGCATGTGCCGTGCTCTATTGCCTCAATCAGCACCGATTTGAGCGCTACTAGCACATTATTCAATGCAGTGTTATGAGCCGTTTTATACTGTATGTAATATCAAATTGGAATGGTGTACTCAAACATCTTTTTAACATCTATAAAATATAACGCGGTTTAATAGTTTGACCAGAGGATTAGAGCCATCTTTTTACAATCATACAAGTCTTTACATATCACTTATCGATTTTGTAGCTTTGGATACAACGTTCCGTGTGTACTTATGAACCTAAAAAATTTTATTGGTTCACCAAAATGGAAAAATGATAATAAAAAGTTCTAAATCAATATTAAGTCTAGAGTAAAAATGGAGACTAATTAGTTAATAAAAACTTTTCGATCTTATTAAATATGTTGTTCATTAAGTGCGGTTAAATACGTGCTGCAAAGAAAACTATTAATCTAACTTTGCAGCGAACTGCATTCATATTCAATCACGTGTACAAGGCAAATCAGTACCTCGGAGTCTAAAATAAATTTAAGCTATACGATTATCATTTGAGCCATAACCGAAATACCTGTTTATCTTTTAGTTGCCTTATATTTTTGTTTCAAATTTATAGATTTGAAAAACAAAAGCATGGGTTGTTTGTAATGTATTTTTTTTTCTTTTTTGCTTTTGTTTTTCTTGATTGCTCAGAGCTAACAATTACAATAACATAGGTATTCAGGCGTACAAAGGGAACAATTCAAGGTTAGAATTGAATAGGAGGCATTGTGCGCATTTTAAAAAAAAGTGCATGTAATCGACTAATCATACACAGGAGAAACTTAAATAAACTTTAGACTTAAGTTATTGATGTAAAGGCGGCAAAGCCAAATGTTTGTAAATCCATATTTAGTGTCTCATAGTGAACTCTGTAACTTGTCAGAAAAAACAATTCAGAATAATAGGTTACACTTGGGCTAAATAGTCTTTAGTAAACCCTGTGAACCCTAATTTTGTTTTGCTATACTGACTATCAAAGCTAGGACCCACAATAACTGCCCAATACTGACTGGTTGGAAAGTAGTACTGATAGTTATATCACCTATCATTCTAACAATGAAAGCTATCAAGTGTTATTTGACTCAATAAATTATTACGTGATGTTCTATTTGTATAAACATTTGGGTTTTATGGTACTACTTAATGGCGTGGTTGGTCAGTACTCTTCAAGCTAAAGGCCAACAGGGTTTAGATATGTTTATAATCACTACTGGAAATTATGAACGTCTATCAACGACATTGGGCCTTTAGACTATAAGTATTTTTAGCTTCTTACCAAATATATACCTATAGTTTATCTGATATATCTCAGCACCAAGAAAATGTTGGCTTGCGGAACAAACAGACTAAGAATAAAACGTACGTATAGTCTATGTAACGTTAGCTTGTATTTTTATTTTAATAACAATTCAGCTTAGTTCTATGTCAATTTTACCTATAATATAATAGCCTTGTTTAGGTTTCAAACTATTGGCACCGCCTCTATACATAGAACTCGAGAATTTAGACATGTCAGTCTTTTTCCCCGAATAGTATGACAGTCTTGCTCAAAAAAAAATAAAAGTAAGCTGGTCTCACGCGGCGAAGAAATTTAAATTCGCAAGTACTGTGGTTTTCTGTTACTGTGAGTATCAAAAAAGTAAATTCTGGGATTAGCTTTCAACTGCTGTGCCGACTTTTTTTATTTTTTATTTTTTTATAAATAATACTATCCAATATTGTAAATGAGAACTCAAGTAGCATTTCAAGCTATCTGAGGAGCAGGTTTGCACTTTTTCTGACATGTCCACTCACCCCGGACCTTCATGTTAAAACATATTTTCTTTTCCGCTCTTAAGTAAACCTGGGACTACGAATCTTCAACTTAAAAGAGCTACTAATCAAAACTAAAACTCATTAACTATAACTATTTTTACTTACAATCAAAAAAAAATTAATAGCTCAGATTCTAAACTAAGGTCTTAACGGAATAAACGCCTTGTCTAGAAACTCATTAATGCCAAATATCTTATGGCATCTGTCTGATTAAAAGTCTAATAATATATAGAGTATATATAATGGGTCAATTTAATATTACGGAAATCCTTCATTGACCATCCAGTCAAATCTAAAGAATTTGGCATTTATTTTGTTCTCTCTTTGTATTTTTTTTTTTAATCCTATAGACATGCTGTACACATCTTGCAGTTGCCATGGCAACCCTTATTAAAGTCAATAATAAAAATAAAGATAAAAATGGATTTCAGCTACGACTCGTAGTCTGATTTCTCTAGATTTGTCTTACTACAAAATTAACAGTGAACATTGGGTGATCTATTTTTTCTACAAATTAATCAATTTAGCAATGAAAAATTACAAATTACATACTCGAACAATACTTTCAATTTATGGATGCTCCATTTTAATGCTACAGCTAATAGGGACTAAAACAGAACTATGATGAACAGCAATTAAGAGGTTTAAACTTCAAATGTCATATTCTTTCCAGTTTCACAGACAACAAATGCGTAAGCCTTTAAACGGCGTTATTCATCTAGTGGTTACGGGGGCTAATGTACTTTGTCCACTCATTGGTTAAACTAATGCTGTGCAAAAATAATATCAACACAAGTCAGGGACTTCATATATACGTAACTGAATGTTTTCGCTAGCCTATTTTTAACAAGTACTCGAATTGCAAGTTATATCCACATACGTTCTTTTGAATCTTAAGGGCTTCCACCGATCAGTAATGTGGGTATCTCCGTTTGATCTTCATCACGCGTGATTTATTATGATGACCCTAGCTTAAAGTAAGAAACCGCTGAATTTTGGCTCCGAAAAATTAGCTACTAAACTAGTAATGCTGATCATGATCTATCGATCTATTAAGTTTAAGCATCATTATACATACATCTGGGAAATATTTTTTTGATATGCAGGCATCTAAAAACGTCTAGCCAAAAAGAAGATACCAGATATGGAACTTAATATTATGATCAAAATTATTTCTAGTTTTTTTGCCTACGTTTTATAATGTGTATCTAGATTCTCGGCTAGCTAGACTTAATAAAATATTTTGTAGTCCTCAGGTAGTTAAGGTCTTTTTAACTCTATCTGACTATGATTTTTTTTTACCTTCCTATACATATCATAATTTTTTTTGGAACATATTATAGCAAACTCTAAGAGGATTTATATAATAAATATACGCAGAGCATACAGCAATATTAGAGAGAAAAAATATTTAATCATTCTCATGTATAGCTTTGAGCTTGAAAGGCAGTTTACCATACAATTACTATCAGTCTCATTAAATATCTGACAGTAAAGCTCGTTTAAGCTATCACGAAGTTACAAGCTCTGTAACTAGGAGTGTAGTCCAAGTAGAACAAATATCAAAAGAAAAGCACTTAAGTGTTAATACTAAAGACCTATATATTACATCTGATATATCTCTAACGATTTGTCTTGCAGATAATTTTGATGTGGAAGTGTAAGATCGTTGAATGTTAATTATCGTACACACAATATCATTAATTCTTGAAAATTTTAATAATAATAAATCAAGTCTGCCTGCAACTCTTGAATACAAGATGGTTTTATCAACAAGCTTAAAGGTAGAAAGCTGAAACTAGTTTTGAGATCTAATACTCAGCTGAGTTCAGGCTCAGTGTGATATTCAAGGTTGGTTTATTCACTTCAATATTTAAATGGGTTAGGTTAATTAAAACTCCCAACTATCTTCTTGTTAAAAAAAATTCCCAATATCTACATTTCAAAAAATTTTCTAGCTGGATCAATAGCTATACCATTAATCTATCCAACACAACACATTCCTCATAACATTAAATACACCTATCAGCAACATGGGAGCACTACAACATGCTATTCAGAAGAAGCAGCACCGTGAGCGTGCACAGCCTCAAGAGCGTAAAAAATGGGGTCTGTTAGAAAAGAAAAAGGATTACAAGCTGAGAGCTCAAGACTACCATGCCAAACAGAACCAGCTAAAGCTCCTTAAGCGAAAAGCAGAAGAACGCAACCCAGATGAATATTATCCGGAAATGACCAAGACCAGGTTAACCGATAATGCCGATAAAATCAAAACCAATACTGGTAACATGTTGAGCAACGACGCTGCTAAGCTGCTGAAGACACAGGATGAAGGTTATGTTAGAACCCAACTAGGACGGGAAAGAAAGGTGATCGAAAGACTTCAAGGTGAAGTGATTGTGGCCGGCAAAGGAAAGCACACTGTGTTTGTCGACTCGGAAGAGGATGCGAAGAAATTTTCCGCTGCGCGGTTCTTTGACACAGACAAATCGATGGTGAATCGTCGCCAGAACCGGTTACGAAAAAGTCAATTAGAGAAAGGCATCAGCAATAAAACTTTGGATGATAATGTTGAAGAAGAAATCACTAAAAAGCGATTGGAAAAATTAATCGAACTGGATCAACGCATGGACAGAGAGGTTGAGTTAGCGAAGGTCAAGCAACAGATGGACTTGCAAAGGGAACTCATGAAGAAGGGACCAAAGCAAAAGATTGTTGACAAAGACGGTCTGGTTACTTTTAAATGGACTCAGCAACGGAAGAAATAGTTGCGTTCCATCATAAGATACTTTTGTAATCATAATAAAAAACAACATAGAATACATTTGAAAATAAAGTGTGAAATGAATAAAAAGGCATATATATACAAAAAATGAAACAATACTAGAGGCTTGCTTTTCCAACAATTAGAAATGCGCAGGGGGAACGCGGTTCGTTAGCTTGGTCCACTTTGGCTGTCTGTGCGCACTCTTTCTGTATCCCTTTGCCTTCTTATCAAAAATCCAGTACTTGTCCTTGGGTGTCATCTCACTCTCCTTGGGGGTTCGCGCAATAACCTTCTCAAGAACATAGCAGTTTTGCTGGACAGAATCGAGGCCAGCTTTCAGGGTCGTAATAACACTGTCGACAGTTCTCAGTCTATCTCTATGTCTAGCCTTTTGGAATCTAGACATGGTGTGGGGGTTTTTCCTTATAACAGGGTTAACAATTTGATCTCATCGTTTAAAGCTTGTATAAACATTTTTTATTCATTATAAGCTAGCATACCAAAGAAGACCGCCAAGAGCAGGCATGGAAGCTCTGAAGGGACCGAACATGTTGACGTTTATGTGAATTTATCTTGAGTAAACCTGTTGTTATTACTGGTCAACTTAGTCTAGTGTGAAAAAAGATGGAGGTGTTAGGAAAATTTTGAAAGTCTATGAGGTTAGGGTATTTGGGTTAGGTTTTAACTTATAAAAATCATATTTTTCAAATCTACGCTTCAAATCGTTGAAAGCAGGAATAAAAAACCTCATAAATAATCATGCACTTTAGCCTCTCCGTATTTATATATACAAATAGCATGTTATATATATGCGACTTTAAAAGTTTATGTTATAGATTAAAATACTCTGTTTTTTTTTTTTTTTTTTTTTTTTTTTTTTATTTTTTTAAATTTTTTTTTTTTTTTTTTTTTTTTTTTTTTTTTAATTTTTTATATATTATTTCTTTT
>Ga0160505_101010_pt1 | contig 14002 bp, 12 predicted proteins | sample DIDeMG_FD_108225 | JGI IMG/M metagenome (GOLD analysis project Ga0160505, IMG submission 108225) | Enriched chicken feces microbial communities from UW Madison campus, WI, USA - DID2874_E49_Stillage MG | ecosystem: Host-associated > Birds > Digestive system > Large intestine > Fecal ... | reverse complement strand
TACTATATGATTAAGAACCCTATTAGGAACTTTCCCTACAACTAGCTTATGATACTTGGTATTGTTTGAACGTTGTTTCCCATTGGTCTTCTCTCTTAATAGCCAATCATATATTCAATTCATATCTTATTATATTATATTTTAAAGACTCCCCGTTACACTTCGGTAGAGAAAAGAATGGGTTTCGTCAAAATTCACTTTCAAGCCAGCCTCACCAGATATTCCCACGGCAGGATAGATGTCATGTGCGCCATCAAACCCCTCGATAGCGCTGGTACAGTACTGTTGCTCCGGGTCGACGCCACGGCCACCATAATTCATAGCCTCTTTGTGGTCGGATATTAAACTCCATTCCTTCTCAAGTTTACCATTACGCGTGAAAAAGACAATCATGCGGTTGAGGCTAATACCAAATCCCACCGTTTGGTTTTTCACAAATGGCGTTACAAATGGCTTACCGTCGAGTGGATCATTTACGTAAAGCCGTCCATCGCTGTATACGGCAACAGATCCACGGTGCCGGCCTGGCAACCGAAACCTCGGGTACGGCAGGCACGTGAAGCCAATGGCAATGGAGGCCTTGCGCGAATCTTGCAGGGCTGTGACCTTAATCTCAAAGTAGAGCTCGCCACTACCGTGAGGTCCATCCTCGATCCTCATATACGGCGAAAAGAGCGGCAGTGAAGACACAAACGTTGTATCTGGGCAATTTTTGTCTGAATGGACTGAGAGGCATATGAAATTATAAGACCGCGCAAAGCCCTTGAAGCGGTCCGTTGTGTTATATGCAAACGGCATTGATGGCGGCATCACCAGCTCAAGGCTTTTTTGCAGCATTATGTCATTTTTATCCAGTCGGATCAGACGTGGAGGGTAGAGAGGGTAAAGCGACGTGAAATAATCACCCCAATCACGCTCAGCATTGGGAGCATGCAAAAAGAGCGGGTCGAAAGCTGAGTTCTGGTGTTTCTCGTAGCTAGGCGGGAGACCGGGTGGGGGGCCGACATTGTTGTTGGAGATCTTTTCGGTATTAGCACTAAAGTCGGGATAAGAAACTGTGAACTGTTGCACCGGGAATGGTGGTGGATGGGTATAATCTGTAAGAATGCCGCCCAGAAGCATCTGAATTTCGCTGGAGTAAAGGCATGAGATAGAGAGTGTGGATGGGAGACACTCTGGAAACTCTGACGACGGACCAGCCTGTTTTGGTAGAAAGGTTGGAGGAGCATACTTCTTCTGTTCGTCAGAAGATTGGGAACTCTTGCCCTTGGATTTTGAAAACGGCCACATTGATGATGTAGAATGAAATTGGTATAAAGGTAAGGATTGTTATGAAAAGTGTTTGAAAGGGTTGTTCTATAGACGCAGCGATGGTGGCGGGAGCCTAACAGCTCTGATTAGGAGGTCAGGTTAAACAGTCAGATTCAACTCCAAGATTTGCCCATGGGGCTGAGAATAACGATAATTTAAGATGGAGTAATGCAGTTTTCCATTGTTTCACACTTATATAAAAGTTATTACGATTGACCGTTAATTGGACCTCAGCACATGACATGTGCAGTCAGACTGCGTCAGATTGTGATTTTTTCCAGGTCCACGATAGTTGTAGTAGCGACAAGAAGTTGAACATTGGGCGCACCTTTTATTAACCCATTAGTACTGAGATAGCTTCATGAGCCACGCTCTGCCACTACAAGACTTGCTACCGTAGACTATCCCTGTATCAGTCAACATGAAATAAAAATTACTCCTTCTCGGAATAGCTTGTAGTCCAGTATGTTGAAAAGCATTTAGTGGCAATACACACAGATATGTGTATTATGCTGATAGTCAAAACTTAGTCATACGTTTGCTATCAGCAATCTTCCAATATTTATAATTAACCCACGTGTCACAGTCCAGATCTCTGGACCGCACTTACTAAGCTTAGGTCTAAGTACAAAAGTTGAAATACTAGTAGTTCAACGTTATTTTACTAAGCATAATTATGTGTTAGTCTGGCCTAGCTTTAAGGCGTTGTATGGATTCCCGATTTACAAAAAAAAGAATAAATGTAATGGTTAAGGGTGATCCTGTAGTTTAATTAAAACGCTGTTATAAATGATATAGATGGCAGTTGGCCCGTTTGAAAGTTCAAGATGTGAAAAAAGATTCCTTTTGATCGTTGACTCAGTTTTGTTGATGGACCCTTGAAATGAATGATTGTTGTGGTAATATTATCATTTGACTGTTGGATGTTTTTTTCTTTTCAATTTTTTTTAAAAGAAAATGCAACTTTCTCAGTAACAAGACTGCTGTCACTTAAATCAAGCAAAATGAGCAAGAAACCAGAAATTTATATGTCATATTCCATAAAAGTCAGGTTGAAAATTTCAAAAATAAAACGTTTTTCTGTATTTTTTTTAAAAATAAGTTGTTCAATCCCACTGTGACAATGAAATCAATCCTCACACTTCCCATTTTGGCTGTACCCTGATACTGTACCCTGAATTTAAAACTTCGACTTAACTACAACCTGTCTAAATAACACTTCGTGTATCCCGTCATGCTGCTTTCATCACCACATTGCCTTTCTCACAGTTATGGAGAGGTCAAGCAGCAAACTGGATATACTCACATGTACCGACTATCGCCCTAACAGATTTATAAGCTGATCACCTGTTATAGCATGTCGATTCGTGACAGGGGATTAAGTCTAGGTTGACATGCTTTATCTGTGTAAGATGGCAAAGCAAAGTAGTACCCATCCCGTTTGCTTACTGTTAAATCAAATACCAATTGACACGACGCCGTTCATTGCTGATCTCGGGTATCAGGCCGCCATACCAGTCGTCCAAAGTATCCTACAGTCATTAGATTATAATGAAATTGTCGAAGACAGGTATAAAATTCAAAGTAATTCTTTGTCAAAAACAATACCAGATGGCCCACGCTCAGCGTTCCGAAGAGCAACATGCTAATGAGTCAAGGGATGCTGTTGGCCATCAAGTGGAAGATTTTGCTTTAGCTCACTGCAATGTCTATACAAAATCAGCTACGTATAAGAAGATGTAGCTGGCCTTCTTGAGTCCCTTTAGAGTGATACAGAAATTTGGTGATAACTTATGTGATGCTGACCTGCCTGACCATCGGAAGACATACTGCAGAATGAACGCCTAGTACATTTGTAATGAGTGACAATTTAAAAGATAATTAAAAAGAATCTTAACCTATATGATAAGCGAATTGACCAACCAAGCAAGATGTCCATTTTTCTTCATCCCACACTATTTACATTTAATCAATTAATTTTCAACCACATAAAATACCACAGACAAATAATGAAGATAGAATCCTTTTGGCTCTTTAAGCCTATCAAAATAACCCAAAATTGAGTCTTCGACATGCCGCAAAGCTCTATCAATTCAATCACACGACTCTCCTTTGCCGACACAACGGCGTACAAGCTCGAGCTAATACTACCCCTAACTCATGCAAACTATCTAATCAAGAAAAAAATAGTTATTCAGTATATTCTGAATTTAAATTCGTGAGATTTTCCCCCGCGACTGCGTGGTGTTGAAGAAATGGCCAACTGATTGCTTGCAGACCGCGATGCGTCACCCGTCGGCAAGCGTTGGGCCACAAAATTTGTCAAGTGGCACAAAGATCTTGATACGCGATTTCTTTTTGTAAATGTGACTATCAACAAGCTAAATGCGAAGATTCAACTATTATTAACAATTTGTTTAGGCTTGTATAGAATACAATCGCAAAGTACGGGATCCATTCAGATGATATCAATAACTTTGATGAGACTGACTTTCTGATGAGCATAATTGCAAGCGAAGTGGTAGTCACGGAGTCAGAAAAGCGTGAGAAACAAAAACCAGTACAGCTTGAGAGTCGGGAATGGATTACAGTGATTTAAGCAATTAATGCAAAAGGCTAGGTAGTCCCGCCGTTCATCGTGGCTGCGGGCAAATATCATCTCGCCAACTGGTACCGAGAAAGCAATCTTTCTGGCGATTTGGCTATTATGATGACCCAAAATGGTTGAACTGATAATGAGACGGGTTTTGAGTGGCTAAAGTACTTTGACCAACACACAACCAAGCGATCAAAAGGTGTCTATCGTCTTCTGGACCTCGATGGGCATGAAAACCACCACTTAGCCGACTTTGAGATGTATTGCAATGAGAACAACATTATCACGCTCTGTATGCCACCTCCTTTGTTTCATCTGCTTCAGCCTCTTGACTTCGGGTGTTTGGGTGTTCTCAAAAAGGCATATGGTCGAGAAAAAGAGCATCTGATAAGGTGCTTTATAACCTACGTTTTGAAGACGGAGTTCTTTTCTGCCTTTTAGGCTGCATTTTAAGTTATTATGACAGAAAGAAACACCAAGTCAGCTTTTAGAGGGGCTGGGCTTATTTCCTTCGACCCAGAAAGTGTGGTCTCGCAGCTTTATGTGCAGCTACGGACTCCAACGCCGGTTGAAGAGAAGACCATTCCCTCTACTCCTTGGGGTTCAAAAACCCCACTGACCGTCTCTAAGGCTGAAGCTTAATTTAAATATCTTGAAAGACAAATCAGAAGACACCATAGTAACTCCTCAGAATGAATTCTAGAAGTCTTGAAGTCTTTTTCTAAGGGAACAAAGGTAGTTATGCATGAGTTGGCTCTAGTAAGGGCAGAGGTCCAAGACCTTCGACAGGCAAATGAGATACTAAGCCGGTGCCAAAGGGTAAAAAGGACCCGATTACAGAGAAGAGAGGTAACGACAGTAGGGTAATGAAGGCAAGCAATTGCTTAGCTGGATATTGATGCCCAGGTAGCAATTGAATCGTTGAGAAGTGGTGGTCAAGGAAGGCCGGGGCGACCGAGGGAAAGGCGCTGAGGAGTATACGGCCATTTCGGACATAACGCACGAGCATGTTAGAAAGTAATTCATACAACTAGAGAAGAGTATAGCAACTAGTTTTAAGTAATTAGATTGTTTGTAGTATTCTTACAGTGATTTATATCTTAAAGATGAAGAAAAGTGGACATCTCGCTTGGTTGGTCATTTCGCTTATCATATATACGTTATTCAATTAAACCTATTAATATATTTAAATATAGAAAATATTAGAGTCACTCCTTTTGATTTTTAGAAATCAAAAAAAAAATTAAACATTATAGTCAAAACATTGACTGAAAAAAGATAAAATAATATTCATTAAGGGAAATTCGTTAGTTGGGTCGTATTTTGTCAGCAGTTGTCGTATTGAATACTCGAAAAGAATTAAAAAGGGAAATCAGAAAGGAGGTTAATTTGTCAGACTATTTTTAAACAGTTTGGTGGGGTTCAGCAGCGGTTTCTCCGGAATGTCTGTTGTTGTCAATTGCAGCTTCCTTAGCAGCGGGTGAGCTGACATTGGCAGAACCAGGTCTCGCGTAAGTAGCACGATGCAAGACAGGACGACCTAGAGTAGCAAACCCGTAGGAAGAGTAGTTAATTCCGCTGGTAAAGTAAATGAAGGCAGCACCGAGAATGACAAAGAAGCAGATATCAAGAACACCAAAGAAGACGGCCTCAGAATCAGGCTGAATGACATTACCACCGTAGGACAAGCCCCAGGCAAGAGGGTACAACATCAAGAGAAGCGATGACGAAAAAGTCAAAACGGCACCAGCCTTGGAAAATCCGGTTTCAATGGCGCTGTTTCTAAAGCAGTACAAGAGCTGGACAGCTTCTAGAATGAATCCAAAAGTAGCAAAAGTAAAGTAACCCCACTTGTAGGTCGACTTGATAAGAGAACCAATCAGTAAGCCAATAACTGTCATCCACTGGGCAGCAACGGTGAAAATAAGACTGGACCAGTCAACCGAAAACAGAGTAGCGTAGTTGACGAGAACCATGGGGAAAGCCAAGAACCAACCAACAAATCTTGCGTAGAAGATTTGTCTGAAACCGGGCTCAGTAGTTTGATTCGACACAGTGACGTGATTGAACTCAGCCTGGATGGTGGTCCAACCAAGATTAGAAGCGGTGGTGAAGTAAGTAACAGACATAACCAGCAAAGCAATAGTGTTGATATGGTAAAAGAGACGTTCGGATCTGGGCTTAGTGTAGGACAAGGCAACAGATACCAAAGTGGACAGGGCTAGAAGAGAGAAAGCCGCCCATAGCCAGTCGGAACCATGTTCCGTGAGATGGAAGTCAGTGCCATCAGCGGGATTGATAGCAACAGCATCATTACCACGAGCAAATAAAGCGGGCATTGCAGTGATTGTAATAAAGGTGGGTTAAAATTAAAACTTGTGATTTGAGAAACTTTGAAGCAGTATTAAAAGTTGATTGCAATTGATGTTTGAATTGTTATTGTTGATGAGAAACGAATTGAAAAAAGAATCAATCCCAGGAAAAAAAGCGTCATATTTATATCTAACTTGGCAGTACTCATCATTGCGACATTATCACTGACGGTCCACATCATCACCCTTCAAAGGTTGAGAACTAGAATGTTAGTTGTGCCATGGAGGATTTCTAGAAAAAAGCAATCCATGTGATTTCCTACTTGAAATTCACGCACAACCCTCATCAGTCTCAAGACCAAAAGTATTATTGCGAAATAGATTACTTCTCCAGAAACGTCAAGAACTTTAACAAAAAGTTTAATTTTGACAGCCATAATTATCTGGAATCACCAGATTCTTTTTTTTTATTTTTATTTTTTTCTTTTTTCTTCTTTTTAACTTTGGAAAATAAGTACCACCAAATAAACTATCGAATCAAGTAGAAAAAACAGAAAAAGCAACCCAAAGCACAAAACTGTGTGCCTGATCGCGTATGAAGTACGGCTATTCAAATAGTAGGGTTGCTATGTACAGAGAAATCCTTCGAATGTTATCTACAGCCAAGTTGCGAGCAACAACCACAAAAACGCAAGGAAATCAGGTTGTCAAGGCTCATGTCTTCTACAAGACCAAGCCGATGACGAAACCTGGATAGAAACAATCTCTGTACATATGAAGCGTTCTAAATTTTGGAGCGACCAAGATTCTGGCAGCACAAAAACGCTAAGAAGTTAGAGTCAAAATACTGCACCAATTATGAATTTCTTTAACTTTCTGTTTAACTTCTGACCTTTCTAGCTATGCACCCAAAAGAACCATGCAGAAGCTTTACGGGCTTGGAAAGAGCTTCCGCAAGAGAATATCCCGGCCGGGATAGAAATAATTCTTGCTCATGTGCAAAAAGTCATTGGCCTAGAAGGAGGAAATGCATATATGGCCTTTAATACCTTCATAGCAACTTGTATGTGTAACTACTGCTTCGTCCTTTTTTGTCTTTTACTAGGGCGTATTTTTGTGCGGCTTTTAACTTTTGGGAAGCTGTTATGTACCCTTAAATCAGTAACCCCATGTTCATTTTTTATTTATTTTTCATTTCATTCATGTACAATAACTAATGCGCTCACCTCCGTTCAACATTAATATTATGGCAAATAGTTAAAATTTTGCAGTACATGGTTTCTTTTATTATACTTTTTTTGTATAAACACATACTATGCTGTAGACTCAATAATGATCATCTTTTCTATATCTTCAGTGTGTAAAGCAACGGCCTGAGGTTGACTTAATACAGTATGTTACCAAAAACTTTATTACACCATACTTTTTCCCAACAACCATATGATATTCTAAATCAAATACACAACTTCAAAATCAATTTTTCTAACAAACACAAGTAATACAAACGAAAATATATATATATATTCAATAGCTGAAGAGCTCCTAATCAATATTTTATATACCATCGCTTAGCCTTCCGGCATGCATCAAGCCGTACAGGGATAAATTATACAAGCCTTCGTATACGTGCCTGATCTATACGTTCCCATGCCTCCTTGATTCGAGCTGTCAAATTTTCCACGCCAGCTTCATTGTTTTTCAGCTCATGAAAATTAGGATAGAGCCAATAGAGCTTATACTTCAGAGCCCTCCATACATGCTCAATAGAGTTTAGATCGGGATTGCAACGTGACCAATCTATCACCCAAATACCATGCTTCTCGTGCCACTCTTTGGTCATTTTTGAAGTGTGTGTCTGGGCATTATCCTGCTGGAATGGCTGATCTGGTTGATATGTTGGAAGGATTCCATCCTCAATAGCCGATATATATGACTTGGCAATATACCCATGGTTCTTATTCTCTTCATCTCGTAACATAAAGATTAAAGGTGTCTTGATCTCACGGCTAATTTCAGCCCAAACCATAACACTGACCCCCCTCCTCAGACGGTTTGTTTGACCAAGTCACGTCGGTAGGCCTCATATGTAGATCTAAAGACCCATGGTTGAGAATTTGGAACTGATTGGATTAAGCACTCATCAGAAAACAGACTCTAGAGAGGGGGGTTAGTATGACGATAATTTTAACTTCCAAGGCTTACATACAGATGCCAGTTATGACTCGCGCCTCTTCCAGAAACGACAAAATTCCAGTCTCTTTACAGCATGTAGAGGTGTGAGTTTCAGACACCGCTTAGAGCGACACTTACAGATGTGAGGTCGGCGGAGAATTCTTCTGGCAGTGCCCTCAGACACAGAGTTTCCTTCCAGTTGTAAAAGGGTTCGCAATGACACGTCAGGAACCTTTCTATCCAATTGAACTAAATAGCGTTCTTTACGGGGATTCGTGGATGTTGGACACCCTTCAATAGGCTTAGAGTTAAAGTCGTAGCGCTTTGAGAGCCGTTTTATAATTCGGTAGATAGTTAGGCGACTAATATTAAAGCACCGTGCGATGACTGTCTTTTTTCTCTAGCTACTACGTTTCTCCAAATAGCTGCGCATACCTCTGAAGAAAGATGTCTGTTTCTCTTTTGGTTTCTACCCATTTTGATATCAAAAGCATATGGATTTCATATATTGAAGAGATGCGGTGAAGAATTGAAGACTGCTGTCAATTACATGGATGTTGATGACGTAAATATTGAGGTGGGGTGTAATAAAGTTTTTCGTAACACACTGTACTTAAGATGCGACTTAGAGAGGAAGCGTACGAAGTTAAGGATAATCAAAGGGAATAAGATCAAAGATACTAAGGGTATGATTTTGTGCTAAAGAGTTTTTTTTTTCTCTTTCTAAATTATAGAGGAAATTATGAAGTATTTATAGATAGAAAATCAGTTTATTGGTCCTTACATCAAATGGTTACAAATAAATTATATAACAAAATGATATATAAAGAAGACATATGATTTCAAAGGCGTTGTCTCTATGAGACTGTCAAAGTAGCGGTGTCAGCGCGCGTTATGAGTTCAGATATTCGATGGCGCCGAATTTTCCATGAACGTATCCATGTGCTAAGGGAAACCTGAGATACATAACACCTAGTAGATCAATACTAGAGATTGACACTCAGTAAAACCTTAACAAACTGCTTAGTCAAGCGAACCATCAGCAAAGAAGTTGCGGTAATGAGCCTAAGAACTTGACTACCGCATCAAGGCCCTTCTTGGTATCAAGAAAAATCTTAGGATCAAGCTCCGGGGAAACTTTTCTCAACAAGTCTCTCTCTGCTGGATGCAGAGGACATCCCTTGAGGATGTGTTCAACTGTTTCCAGTTGACCACACTCGCAATTATGACTTCGTTCCTTGATTCCTCTCTTCTGGAAATACTTTCCCAGAACACTACAGCCTGTACGAAGCTGAAATAGCTTACTGAAGGTATGACGAGGCACACTATTCATAAAAGATTTCAATGGATTAGGATATTGTCCTTCATACAACTCTTTCTTGACAATGGAGTAGTAATAACTGGTTTTATTTGGCATGTCATAATATGTTTGCCATTCTTTTTGTAAATAATAATAATATATTTTTGCGCAGTCAGTTGGGTTATAGTAAAAACTATTTAATAAAACAAAACATGCATCAAGAGTCAATCAGCATATAGAAGCTAAGTAAGCAAGAACAAAAACAGATTACATATATACATACATATATCTCTAGTGAAACAGCGGTTCAGCTAATAGAACCATTTTTTGTTCCAACTGACCATTTCCCTACTCTAATAATGTCTTCAGAACATCAGCTGGTGTTCTCTTTGGAGCAGCAAGCTCCAGGATCTCTTTGCTTGTTGTAGAAGTTGAGCATTTACCTTCCCATGCTGTCTCGGGGGCATGTATAATTGAGTAGATGACGTTTTTGGATTCCTTGGTTGCCGCATATTTGGCCTCATATAGCATGTCAATGAAAGACGTGTCTTTGTAATTCACATTCTTGACAGCCGCACCAATATGTTGCTCGACTATATCTACAATCTGTTTTCCAGTTATGTCCTCAGGTCCATTTAAAACATACTTCGCCTTATTGTGCACGGAGGTGTCATTTTGGGCCAAGAGATGAGCTGCAATGACACCAATCTCTTCAGGATCGATGATCCCGACTGGTGCATCCTCTGACACCATCAAACGAAGGGTATCTTGCTCTTTAGTCTCGCGATATTTTTTGATAAATTCCGCAGCAGGGGACATAATGACTTGCGAGAAGATGTTTGGCTGAAGAGATGTCCATTGCAAGTTGCTGAATTCGGGTGAGCCTAGGAGAGCCTCGATGGCCCAGTGCTGGCGTGGATAGTATGCAGGGCAATCTGGACGCACATTCGCAGCCGTAGTCGATATTCTAACCACATACTTGACACCGGCGGTGAGGGCATTCAGATAGAAGGTTGACTCCTCGGCAAATTGATTGGGCTCGTTGTGAGATGCAACAAAGGCTCTACCAACTTGATGCTCACGGAGCCAGTCAGTGGTTATCTCAACCCAGTTCTTCTCGATCACTTCAACTCCGGGTATTTTGGCGAACTCTTGTGCCACTGGGCTATTCAAGGAGCGAGTGAGCGCAATAATACGGTACCCGGCCAGATTGCTTGATTGAAGCAAACTTGGCAGCGTACCAATGACACCTCGGCCGGTGTTGCCGGTTGCGCCAATGATCAATATGGAAGGAGTCATGCTATTGAGAATTGAGAAGTTATCTTCACTGAGTTATGGACTAAATACGCAGACAGCGTGCAAGATACTTATACTATGATTTTTCCAAGTATAGTATAAATAATCATCAAAATATGGAATTGGTAATCAAAATGTGGCATTAATAATTAAAACATTATATTATGGGTGCCGCTCAGTACAAGCCCTGCACGGAAGCAAATGATTTCTCTAAGTATCCGTTCCGACGAAAACTTGGAGCACATCTCAAACTAAAACTTGGAACATATCTCAAGCAAAAACATATAATTAAATTATGTGCACATCCCAGCCAGCCTTATTGTAGGTAAAATTTATTTTCTGGGCTGAGAAGTAGGTGATATGCGGTTTTGCCGTTAAGCATTAGGCTGGCGCATGTCCTTGGGTTGAAGCTAACGAGGGGTTTGTTCAGAGTTGGCCATGGAAATCCTGTTTTTGAGAGATCGGAACAAAAAAGACTTTAAAAAATTTAGAAGCCAAACTTCAACTACACAAGAATTGGTTGCTTAGTCAACAGACCTAAAGATGATAATATGACGTCTACTAATACTTGCTAATTCTATTCTATAGACTGAGAACACCGCTGATGGACATCGTGACGAGCCCACAGAATACACTTAAGAAATACTGAGCAATACAAAACAATGAAAACCGGCAGTGGATATAATGGTGAATATCTTCAGAAGAAAGGTCCCCAAAAGCAATTACCACTGCAACGAGTTCGAGACTATACAACATATTGTCAAGCACTTCCAAAGAACAGTATTGAAGAGAAAGTCACTTAGGGAGTGTCACCAGACCTGGGTTTACGCAAGTTGTTAAACATATTAAAGGGGTACCAGGCAATGAAGGAGTGCTTTCCATGATGATAGACACACCCAAGTGCTACAAAAGATCTACACAAGTCGAGGGATACGAGCTGCGTCACAAAGCCTATAATTGTAGCAAACAGTGTCTACTATGGTCACGGTCTTAATGGAGGACCTTGAGAGGTGCCGCCTGAGCCAGCATGCAAGCGATCGAGTTCACATAGCACGAGGATGAAGAAGACAAACATCCATTAGGGGCTTTACTAGAGACTGCACGGCTGGAGTAATTAAAGCGGGCGAAATAAGTTGGGACTAAAGTTGGGTATTTGATTTGTAAGATCAATAAATACCCAATGAGGGATAATAAAAATAAAAAGCAATCTCCCTCGAAAAAGCAATCAGCTCATAGCTCAAATATGGCACCAGAGCTTTGCTGGGAGCTCAAAGTTGCCCCTTTTTCTTCATCAAGCCAATTTCATGGTTCCCAAGCCTGGCTTATTATACTTGGTATTAAAATGTGACACTATGTTTTTTGAACCTTACAATCGTATCCCAAAAATCTAACCGTGTTTGATTTTTTTTATTAAGTGTATTTTTTGTATGTCTATGGGATATGGACTTTTGTCATAAGCATAAACTGGTACATACTGTAATTGTTAAACAACTACATAACTTATTCTAAAAGATTTTGCGTATTTTACCAATATCAAATTCTAACCGACATCGTCCAGCATCTACTTTGTCTTCCAACATAGTACTGTTTATGTTATACAACCGTTTGATAACTGAACTATACGGAGACATTTCTCATATCTCACCTTCTTTATTGTCAAAAAAATTCAGAATCAGCTCCGAAAGATCCAATCTTTATGTGTGGTTGTACTATTTTAAACATACGTATCTTAGGTGTTAAGTATTCATTTTATATTCAATAAACAACTTTGTAGCCACCTTTAAAGAAACTTTTTTTGTTCGATTATCCTTGTGAATCAAGAGTATTGCAACTGAACTAGTATTTGTCAAAACGACATTTAATATGGATTCTAAGTTGAAATTAAGAGTGTGGTAGTTTCCAGTCGATTCTCACGTGTTAAGAAATTTTTCAATACGCAAACTGTGGTATGATGGCTCAAGATAGTTATAATAACCTTCGAATTGTGTTGATAATGAAGTTAGTGTTGGATTAGACTCCAAGGCAACCAAACCGTCCGATATTTTGTAATAAAACTCCTGATACCCTAAGAGTTTCAAGTTCCGGGACATGAAGAAGACTAGTTTAATTATTTTTGTTAACTTGGAATTGAAACTCTAAACCCAGCTCAATTAAATTTGGAAACTTTAGGTCAAAAGAGAGATTAGATTTTGAAAAAACTGGATTGCTGCTAGCTTTTAGAACTTTGAGGTTGCTTTAAAATTCCAGCTGCCGAGGATCCGTACTGGCAATTTCTACCCTACGCAAATTGGGATATGTTCTACCAAACTGATTGCCAACTCACTGGTAGCAAATATAGTAAGCAAATGTTAGAGGGAAGAACATTTCTAAGCATTCTTTGCAACTGATAGCATAATCTGTATATATTACTAGAAAATCAACTTGACTAATCGGGTTTTATTTTGTAAACGTCCATATCAGACATTCCAATTACACTCAAGTTGAGTTAGAATGTGTAATCAGTTGACATTAAGATTTATCTAAGGAATGATTTTCACAATTGTTCGAAATATCAGCAGTTCATAGTGCATGATAAGGGTTTGCAAATATTTTTTGTTGCTGTTGGATTACATTAGGGAATTCAGTAAATCGTGGAAGTTCAACGCTTGATTTATTTGTTCCACCACAAAGTTTGATCCAAGAGATCCAAAATTTAGTTGGATAACCTGTTTATTGTTTTTACATCAAGTAGATACAAATAAAATTATAAATCAAAATGACATACAAAGAAGACATGAGTTTTAAGAAGTTGAGATTGACACTCAGCAAAACCTTGACAGGCTGTTTAATTAAGCAACCCACCACCAAAAAAAAAGTTGCGGTAATAAATATAAAAACTTGGTTATCGTTTCAAGGCCCTTCTTAGTAGTAGTAGTAGTAGTAGTAGTAGTAGTAGTAGTAGTAGTAGTAGTAGTAGTAGTAGTAGTAGTAGTAGTAGTAGTAGTAGTAGTAGTAGTAGTAGTAGTAGTAGTAGTA
>Ga0160505_101009_pt1 | contig 14002 bp, 6 predicted proteins | sample DIDeMG_FD_108225 | JGI IMG/M metagenome (GOLD analysis project Ga0160505, IMG submission 108225) | Enriched chicken feces microbial communities from UW Madison campus, WI, USA - DID2874_E49_Stillage MG | ecosystem: Host-associated > Birds > Digestive system > Large intestine > Fecal ... | reverse complement strand
AGGTACTTTTGAACGACTCTGCTACCTTTCCTAGCACGATTCGGACAGCAGTAATTCGTCCAGGTTCGGTTTCTAAATCCATTCCAATCACCCAAACACCTCTCGTATCTCATCCTCCGAGAACGGCACCTTCTCCAGAGGTGCTCGGCTACGATTATCGACTAGAAGAGCCGGAAACGTCTATTTTCTCTGAAACCGATAATTCCTATGTTCATTTTGATCTTCTTGACCTGGCCAAACTCACCATTTTGGCCATTAAAGGTCCACGGTTCGAATTTAGTGAACAAAGCATGTTTCATATTCTTTATCCTAAGTTTTTCCCCAATATGGAGTCGGACGAATGGCGTCCTGGTAGTAAGGTTCTTCTGAATTACTTTGAGGCTCAGAATGGCGGTGGAGTAGTATTGAAGCCACTTTTGGTGGAATCCTCCTCATACATAACGGCCGAGCTGATATCTTTTGTTCGGGTAGCCCATCCGAACAATCCATGGGACTTGTGGGTCGTCCCGCTTATCAAAACAGTCATTTATGAGCTTGTGTGTGAGGATTATGCCCGGAACTGTCATTGGCGGAACCATTTCATCAATAAGTCTGCCACTGAGGTGTCTCGCGATCTCTTGATCAGAAATATCAAGCTAGCGATCTTATGTATGGTGCTTTCATCGAGTGCTTTCCAGAAATCGCTGCTTAGAGGCTATAAGCATGTCAATGCCGTCAATTCCTACTATTTGGACGATGATATGCGACGCAGTATCGAACTAAGAAAAGTTGGTATAAATATGTTGAACTACCACTTGGATGAGTACGATAACAATTCGGAGTTTGAAGACAATGACGGCTATGACACTTATATGATGCTAGCGTTAATGTTGCAGGTGCAGCTGGATAATGCCTTCGGAGTATTTGAAAATTACGAGCTTATCTTTGCTATCGGTGATTTTATCCTCAATAAGAAAGCCAAGGATGCATTTTCTCCTGTTGCAAAGTATCTCCGAAACGTTTTCCATGTTATTAATATATTCTATGAATCCACTCAGGCAATTAACTTCTTCAACTTTGCCATTTCTGAAAAGGAAAGGAATCTCAAGTACCTGGACCTCAATGAGAATTATGATCTCATTCGAGACGACAGCAGTTACGATAAAGAAGATGATTTTGAATCAGATAATGAATCTATTCAAAGAAAACATAAAGATATTCGAGTGGCAGCGCTGAGTGATAAGTCCCACCCATTTTCATTCACAGTTTACTTCAACAAAAATACTGAATCTGAGCTAAGTGCGTCGGAAGAACCAACGGAGGCGGAACCAAAAGAAGAAACTCCAAAAAAATCTTCTCGAAAACGTCAAATTCACACCCCTTTGACTCCACTGTTAAAAGATGCATCCATGTATGTCAGTTGGGGATTGCCAAAATCGTTGATTCAATTATTGCATGAGGTGACACAATTGGCCAACCATAAGAACGTTTTTCAAAGTAAAGGCGTTACACCTCGAAACTTTCCAAGATTATGTGCTGAGTTGGAAGACAAGATCATGAACTGGAATGTGGAGGACCACTGGAAACTCCACCACAACGAATTCAACCCGATCTCAAATGTGGCTACAAAAGTGTTTATTTCCAGCTTCCACGAGGGTCTCTTTTACTACGTCACTAGTTTTCAAAATGCGTTGTTGGTTTATTATAAACGATTGATACCCGGGAATCCTATCCAGGCTTACCAGGAAAATATTGAGAAATCATTGGAAGCCATGGAAAAATTGCTAGTATTAGATGTGAAGGAAAAAGTGCAATTTTCTCCATCTTTCTGGCCTTTGCTAATATGTGGATGCGATATTGATCTTCCAAAGCGTGTAGACTTACAAGAAAGATGCCAGAATCTCTGGAAATTTGAATGCTTCAAGAAGTACAATTACTGGCGGTCCAAACAAATCCTCTATGAAATTTGGAGCCGGAGAACTCAAGAGGGTGAGAATTTGGGATTCATGGACATGATCCGCGAGTGGGACATTGTGCTATGTCTCGGGTGAAATGGAGGTGGTATCCAAGTTGGAAACCTTATGTTGGAGATAGGATGCATAGGAGAATTCACCATTAGCGATTTTCTCATGAATAGACTTGATGAACTGGGGACTGAAGTCATCGGGAAGTGCCAATTCCGACTTGTGTGGTCGCTTTAAGAAGAACTCAGAATATGGAACCAAGAAGAACAAAAGGGCTGATGGAAAACTAGACTTTTTTTCGAGAATAGTATCGTCGCTTCGATTTCCGGCAAACATAAGGCTGACGACGTTTGCCTTGAACCCAAGGTTGTACGGCGAATCATTCACACTGAATGCCACCACTTTTCTGGTTTCTGAATGGGCCACATTGATATAGCGGACTCCCAACTCTTTCCTGGGTATTCTTCTCCTTTTTATGTGGTCCTCCCCTTTTGCGAGCATTTTCTCATACCTTTCATAGGCTCGAGTCTGCCTGGTGGTGATGGCATCTAAGGATGTCCAATTTTTCGACAAGAAATAGATCAGAACAAAGTAAAGCGCCAGTATTGGCATTATCCATATCCAACAAAGCACGTAGAGTATGACATAGTGTGGTCTGCTTTCGCTTGACCTTGACCAGGCCAGTCTTGTTGAAACAGCAACAAAGCATAAGATGAGAACGAACAACGCATCGAAAAATTGGAGAAATCGGAAGAAGAAGACTAGATTATCCCGGCCAATAACTGTGCCTACCCACATGCAAAAATGATCGAATTTAGGTACACAATAATCCAAGTCTCCCAGGTGGAACAGTCGTTGTTGCTTAAGAGAGTTGCACTTTGGGCACCAGAACGGGAAGCCCTGTTCATCACATAGGAAAGCATCGGGAACAGGCAGAAGTGAAGAATCCGCGCCATAAATGTCAATTGGTCCTGTTTTCACGCATCTACCAGGTCCCTTGACGAAGAGCAATATCCAGTAGAGAAACATTGATGATTCTAGTAGACCAAACAAAACCCATAATACAATAGCTGCTGGTTTCAGGCGGTAGAGGTAAATCTCCTTATAGCCCACCACATAGCAAGTAGAATAGTCTATGTATGCTAACCCAAGGATCACTAGAGCACAGACACCCTTTTTGGCTACTCGTGGAGTGATCATAAGTTGTAAGACTCTGTGTGCCCCCACAGGTGATGATGCATGGAATATCCTGGTGTGCATATTCCCCCACGACATGAGAATTGTTAATGCATAGTGGGGCAGTGTCAACAAAACCAAAAAACAAATGAGGGGCAGTTGAGCCAAAGATTAGCAAGGGATCAGCTAGCGTCAAACGCCTTGTCAAAGAATCTGTCTTATTTGCGAGCCATTTTTCCCGATGCAAAAACTGTCCGGATTGGGAAGTTATTCCGAGAATCGTAAAACTTACCAATAATTGGGGGTGCTGCCATAGAGTTAGGGGCAATATCTTACGTGAAGGGCGAAAATTGATATGGGATTATTCCAATGATTGCTAAAAAAAAAAAAAAATTCAGGATGCGGGTGAAAACGGCACCTGGAACCCAAAGTACATATCCTCAAAATGAAGTAGTGTCACCAGCGGCACAAAAGATTGCAACATACACTTAATTTTTCAATAGATTATTCTTGAATGATTACAAACAAACAAAATGGAGAAGTTCTCGTCGAGCCACAATAATCAGTGATTGCGCCGTAACCTTCAGCTCGAACGAGGAAAAACTCGGAGAAAATGGGCGGTTGCAAACCATGGGCCAATGCATTCATTTTGAGCCGTTTGGGGTGTGTGCTAGAGCCGCTCGGTATGGACGGAAATCATGCTAGGAACTCCCACGGAGTTGGCAATTGATCTGGTTTTCCCTAAATAAGCCCGACAGCATGATTCAGACGTAAAGAAAGCAAAAGTGTGGGGGAGATATCACTCTAACTATTTCAGTAGCTCCTAGTTGGTCATAATTACCAACACTGTATGCGCTTAACACACAAGTTGAGAATGTCGGAACAATTAGTTGGTGATGGACGCCCATTTTTCCGGAAGATCCCCACCATGTGTAGGTTCCAGTCTGAGAATGCGCTGGAGTTCCCAATTCGGTCCTTAAAGGTACATCCTGCACGTGACCCCAGGTTGTTCCTTTCATAAAATGGTCGAGCATATGCAATCATCCATATATGCACACGAAAGGCGTCAAGCGGGGGTTTTTCCGGGCGGTCATGCTATGACAACAACTGACATGGTTGGTCACATAACTTTCTCCGGTTTGCTAATCTTCCCCCGCCCCCTACATGAGGTGACGTTTCCAATATCAAGGTTAATTATTCTTATTTTTCTTCGCCTTGTTGATCTTCTCCTCCATTCTCAAACGATTGCTTGGCCACCAGTCACTGATCCTAGTTACTGGTGCCACCCCGGACCCTCCCACAGGAATGGTTCCCTCGGAACTTCCACCGTCTTGGCGAAGCATTGACCCGGTGGGTGGGTCGCGGGCACGTGACCACCATCCAATCCGGAGGTACTATTTCCCCGGTCCTCCACCCCATCCCCATAATTTACGATTGTGAAATCCTGCAGGTAGATATGCTCCGCGCATTTCACGGAGAAAATGAAAATCCGTAACACAACTTTTCCCCATTCTTTTCCCCATCTTTTTAAAAGTCAAAACCGCTACTACTTGTGGACCTGACGCCGTTTCCCACATCCCAACCCCTCCTCCAGTGGCTCGTGGTGATCTCTGTCTTGCGGATATTCACCGTTCCGCCAATTCGACCAACATTCCGACCATTTTGGACCAATCACCATTTCTCCCTCCTTTGTCAAAGTCATCAAAGCAGCTGCCGCCATGAACTCGCCAGAGTCGCTCCTGGAGACTCCAGACAGAAAGGATATGCCCAGAAAACGTTCCAAGGTGTCGCGAGCCTGTGATGCTTGCCGCCGCAAGAAGATCAGGTGTGATGCTGAGTACCTGTCAACGCTACTGAAAGTCACCAAAGTTTGTAATAACTGCTCGAAGAATGCCGACGAATGTACGTTCTCGAGAGTTCCTATGAAGCGTGGACCTTCCAAAGGTTACATCCGTGACCTTGTGGACCATATGGACAATGCGTACGGCTCACAGTATCCTTCCGGTCACCATACTTCTGTCATCAAGCTTGACCGTCCACGGTCGAACCTGGAGGACGTAGCCGCCGGTAACACTGCCTCCAACACCACTTCCTCTGCTCCGCCAGTCATCAGCGTGTCAAGCCACAAAGTCGGGACTCCCGGAAGCGCTCTGCTGGGGCAGGGGCTGATGAAGCCCATGTTACATCGCCTTGCATTCACGTCGCTGCCCGGAACTACGCTGCCCATAATTTTGCCGCCACTCTTGGGTCCTCTGCCACTGACACAGCCTGTGAAAGTGAGTATACCTGTCACCAATGGCGGTGCTCCAGTCAGTCCGCATGCGGCTGCGTTAGCACAGTCGACCCGATCGCCTGAAGGCACTGATCATCGTCCCGATAATCGCATCCAGGGTCCTCTTTGGAAAGTGCCATATGAGATGCCCTCTCTGCAGAGCGCTGGCCTGGCAGCATCCTCGCCGGGAACTGGCATTGGTAATGGCCTGAGTGTCAACAGCAGACGCTCGTCGGTGGATTCTGTGAGTCTGATTCTGACAACTGGTTCCCGGTCCAGACTTCCGTCTCTCAAGCCGCTGATGTCAGCCAATACCGAGCCGTTCGTTTCTGACCTGGACGACGATTATTATTCGGTGAGATCTCGTGCATACTCGGCCAGTCTCTCGCCTCGCAATTCGGTCAGCTCGATGCTGTCACTCAATGGAAGAATGAACACGCAGCTTGTGTTGAATGGCCCACCGGCACCTCCACCTGCGGCTGTATCACCAGCTCCATACCATTTCTCACCACAGGTAATGGTTTTCAACTCGCAACAGCCCCGCAACCACCCATTGGGCCCTCCAACCGCACCCATCCCACTCAATTCCATCGAACATAACTTGCGGGTCTACTACAGCAAGTTCCATGCCAACTTCCCCATATTGCCTTCCAATGAGCTGCAAATGCTCCGACTTCTCTCCGCGCTCCAGGCCGAACAGGGCCCAACATTGCAGATTGTTCATTTGTTCAACTCTGCTCTCAACAACCTTGTGCATTACCAGTTGGTTCCGCTCGAAATGCTGATCGACTTGCTCCGTCATTTCCTTTCGCTTTATCCATTCAATCACCATGGCTTGGCTTCCAAAGATGATTTATTGCTTCTTCTGTTCCTGGCACTCGTGATTGTCAACTACACTATTCTCATTAACGGCGACGTCTATTCACTCGGCATTTCTTTGGCCTCCTCAGTATTCAACGACTTCAAAGTATTGGAGCATTACGCCGAATTCTGCAATTCGAGATTGCAGAATACTGACCCAGACGATGTTCAACTCCTCTTACCCCGCTTATACTTCTGTTTATCCATTATTGACAGTTGTCATAGCTTGAGCTTCGGTTGTCTGCCACAAATGGCTGGTACCTTCGATATGCTCTACAAATCTGTTGACAAACTCTTTCCCGCGGGTATCAGCTCAGCATCCTTCCGCTACAATATCCAGGCAGCAAGGATGCTCAACGATTTGGTCAAATTGAGAAGTCTGGGCATTTTTTCTTCATCGATGATTTTGAAGTATAATCCAAACTGGGGAGTAAATTCAGAATCATCTCCGTCCAACTCCCCTATCCAGAATTTTGCTGCGCTATTCATTAATCAAATCAAGGACAAGTACGAGCTATATGACTATTTGATTGAAAATTACAATCACCTTAAGGGCATTCCTCACAAGGATGTCTCTGAGGATGATATTTACGAAAACTTTTACGACTACCAATTCAAGAGCAGCCGGCTAATCAAGAAGTTGTCCCAATCGATCTTGAACTTTGCCAACTACGTGTCCACCATCTATTCCCAAATGAGATCTGCATCCAGCCCGGTCAATTATGACTTGATTAATCCATTCTTCAACATGAGCTACGGCCAGTCCTTTAAATTGATCAAAGCTTGTAAGTTATTGATCGATTCTCTTCTTGAGCACGTCAGTAACAACGAGATTGTCACTAGGGCTGTCAAAATCAATAATGATTTGTCAATCGCATTCAACCTTTTGATGAGCAATCTCAATAATAACATGCCCAATGGAAGAAACGGCTTACCCAACCAAGGGAAAGCAAATGGTGTTTCCACAGCTCAATTCTCGGAAACTTTGGATGCTTGTGGTTTGGGTGCCACTTGCGTCAATCTAATTATGAACAAGCTTGAACTTTACAAATTAAATTTTGGTTCTTTGCCTTCTCCTGATGATGCTACCAATGGCAAACGCAGAAATAATCTCGAGTTATGGAAACAAGAGTTCATGAACACAATCACATCATTCGTGTCAAGAGAAGATATTGATGGCTGGTACTGATATCTAATGACGGCGCATGCTATTGCTACTTGACTTATGAGTGTTTTGGCTAATTCTTGGTATTATATAGCTTATATACTTTAGCTGATGAAGATAAAGATAAATGACTAATCAATCTTGATTTGAGAGTAGATAGTTCTCACGAACCACAAATTACTCAAGAATCCAACTGATCCACAGACCACAAATACTAACAAAGATATGACTCCAGAGTAGCCAACGTACAACACAATCGAGGTGAAATCTTGAAGGCCACCGTCTCCGCGAAGGAAGAACAATGCGTGAAGGAAAACATAAATGGCACAGCCCCCTCCTACGAAGAAAGACTTCCATTGCCACTTGTAGTTCTCACTGCACAAAGTGTAGTAAATGGTCAACACAGATATCAAACCAGTAGTCAATAGCATCAAAACAAAACAGAAAAACAAGAAGCCAAACATGTAGTAAATTCTGTTAAACCAAAGAGACGAGAAAATAAAGTAAAGTTCGACAGCAATAGATCCGAATGGGAAGAGTCCCGACATAAACATAATTGGCACCGTTCTCAAGTACCATGGCTGCGTAGGAATCTGTCTTGGAATTTGATTAGTTCTGACAGGAACTGAAATAATTGATCTCTTGGATTGCCAGATTGAGCCCACAATTGATAATGGGAAAGAAATAGAAAACCAAATAATAATGATAGCAGCCATAGTTCCGACTGGAATAGCACCAGAAGACTTTGCGGAAATCAAGAAAAAGTTCAAGAAAATGAAGGCCAAGAACAAGATACCTGGAACAAACACTGGGGTCAAAAGCATGTTAGCCTTCCAGTTCTCTCCTCCAAAAAACCTGTAGAGATATCCGCTGACGTAGGAAGAGATGATACTGAAGAAAATGTAGAGAATGAACATGAAAGTTGACAATGCACCTCTGTTAGATGGGGATAGCAAGCCCAACAACGCAAACACGATTGTGACGAGTACCATGCAGAATAACTGTATACCATTTCCGACCACAACTGACAAAATCATTCTGTTTGGTGGAGATCTGAACACATCTCCGTAAACCAACTTCCAACCGCTGTCGTATGCAACATCATCGTCCAAGTTGACTTCGTTGTACTTGACAATATCATTCTTCAAGGTGCTAACCAAGATGTGAGTCATAATCACACCTAAAATAATGACAACCAAGGAGAAGTTAATTAAAGAGACCCATTGAATCTTTGGGTCGTACACATGCAAGTATTTGTCCCATCTGGTGGCCCAAGCAGTTTCGGATGCCTCAAAATCGACACTGTATGTGAAGAGCACTTTCTTTTCAGAATCCTTAGACAAAGTAACAGCTGCCAAATTGGTATCACACAACTCTGCAGCGCTAGCCTTACTGGAGTCGAGCTTGCTTCTGTCGAGCGATTCGGCCTCGACGACCACACCCACAACTCTGTACTCATTGTTGGCTCTCTTATGATACTCAATTATGATTTTGAAGTGGTTGTACAATTGTGCCACGTTATTCTCGTCGACCTTTCCGATAGCAAAACCAGAACGGTAGAACTCACTTTTGGTTCTTCTTTCCATTACCTTTCTAGCAGCGGGCAAACCATCAACGATCCAATTGTAAGAATATCCGGCGTGGATGTTTCTATTCACAAAGGCAGCGTCTGTCTTCTCATATTTAGACTCACAGAGCTTCAGGCACGTTTTTGGCTCCAACATCTTAATCTTGAAAGGAGAGTCAAAGATACGGTCACCAAATATGATTGAGCCCAATGACTCCAGCTGTTTGGTAGGACCTTTTTCAGGGGAGCAGAAACGGAACTTTGGATAGTAGTAGTCGTAAGAATAGATCGGCGTTTTCGACTTGGAATGGGAGTTAGACATCGTGGGAGTCAAATGGTTGACCAACAACTGGATTTCATCACCCTGTTTATAGCTTGTGGGTGCCACGCCAGGTAAATAGAAGGCCGTGACAACTCCGAACCAGAGGAAAACAGCCAAGGATGTCCAAAGACTAGACTTCATCGCTGGAGACAGATTAGTAGGTGAAGAAACAAAAGTCCGCGCAGTTGTTAGAATGTCCAACTGGACTTCCGCGTCATGCAGGAAAATGGTAGCCAAGTAACAGCCAGTCACTCAGACAAATGGAAGGACAGAAAAATGCAGATCTCAGGAAGAGGAATTCACTTGCAGAGGCAACACAAAAAGGAAGCAAATTCAAGATTAAAAAAATATAGAGAGGTGCTGAATGTATCGTAGAGTTCACCTGATATGATTAGTCAAGTCAACAGGTTTAACCAAGCCACATTCAATGTCGGGCGACCTCTTGGATGCAGCATACATCTCAGGATATTGGTGAAGTCGATCCATGTGTCTTGGGTCGGCGACAAATAGAACGAATCTTGGCGAGTCTTTCTGCTGCAAGCTCCTTGTTAGTCATGTAACCGGGCCGTTCAGGCGAAGTGTCACACTCTAGTCGGAGCCTCAAGCAAGTACTACATACCACTCCGTCTTCTGGGCAAGCTTTATGACGGATGCGGCAAGTCCAACACCCCGAGCGAGACCTCAGTACTTTGTGCCCCCCTCGCACCCCACCTGTGTGCATCCACTTGGATCTCATAACGCCGCGCGGCGCTTTAGATCGATGTTTAGAAGGTTTGAACTTGCAGGAGTTGAGATATAGTGAGTTTTGTTGGCCGTTGACGGAATTTAGCGATTTTGGGCCTGGCCGTGATAAAGCATTCTTTCGTAATCGCGTTTTAATGGATTTATTGGCATTGCATCGTGCGTTCTCTTCGACCATTTCACTCATACTCTGACTTGCCGCTTCCCACGAACCTTGGAATAAGCAGGCGCTTTTCAACCCGATCAGTGGCTCGTAGAGACCATCCCTTTCCTGTTCTTTTTGAATTTGCCACTGTGAAGTCGCGCTCTTTTGTTCTTTTTGAGACGCCGAGAGTTCAGCCGTTACACATTTCTTTGCAATTGCAGCCAACTCCTCAACAGACGTGTCGTGGTCAGTACTGATATCTGAGGTTAAAAAATCGGCAAATGGTAGGTCGTCACTGGCGGGGAAGTTGAGATTTTCTGAGAAAAGAATTGTCAGGGAAGTGTAGAATGAAGAATCCAAGTCTTGCCGCCGATACATTTGGGTATTATGATTTGAAGGGTGGGCGGGATTTAATAGTTAAGAGTGAAGTTGAGTGATTTTGAATGGCCCTTTAGATTGTAACCTATCTACTAACTTGAAATCAGTTTCTTATAGTTTGGATTAGTGGATTATCTGCTCTTTTTTCTCCTAAGTTGATTCTGAACCGTTAGCGTGAGAGAGAGAAAGTGTTAATAGTTGATATTCGCGCTCAAGAGTACCATCATCCAAGATGACAAATGGCACACAGCTGCAGAGTCCAAATAGGCCAAAAAACGAAAAAAAAAAAAAAAGAAAAACCAAAAACCACGAAACATCAAATCTAACTTCCTCCTCTTTCAAAATTCTATCATGGTCTTCTCTATGTAGTTGGCCAGCCAACTACGACATCGTGCTTGCATAGGTTAGCACCCAATTCAAATCAATAAGAAGATAACGACAAGATTCAGTCCACTGACCATTGGAAGTTACTCGTATACTCTTACCACCTATCATATCGTGTTTAGAGGCGATCTTATAGGGCAACTCTAAATCTTCGTCGATAGCCATCAAATTCGTCTCGAACTGTGAAAGAATGTCAAGCAATGCGATCATCGAAACGTCCAACTTGTTGAAATTGAACAACTTTCCTAGCGTGAATTCATTCGATGAATATAGCTGAAGAACAGAGCTTGTCTTTGTTCTCTCTCCCGTCTCGTCGTTGGACGAAACTCCCTTTTTAACCACATAGGACTTGGACCCCATTGGCACCAATTTGTAAGAGTCAAGCGTCAACAGGAATCGTTTCTTAAGAAACGAAAGTAGTAACACCACCTGGCCGAGTGCAACATTGACTTCTGGCCATGGGACCTTGTATCCTAATCGGTAGCCGTTAATACGGGCATAATTATCCTCCTTGTCAAAGGAAATCTCAAAGAGTTTGGTATAGATATTAAGCGCACGGAGTTGATCCAAATGGTTGAGGTGTTTCTGGTATAGTGCCTTAGCCTGGTCGAGTTTGTTTTGTTTCAACAGAAGCTCCAAGCTAAGAGAGTTTTTGAGCTTGATGATATCGTTCAACTCGTGAGAATTTAATCTTTTGAGCTCCAGATCCAATTCGGCCAACTGTCCCACCAACCCATCGTATTTTGCTTCCAAATCTTGCAACTCCTTCAACTTTTCTTCCTCCAATGTTTTCAACTGAACGAACTCCGCATGTGACTCTCCTAACTTGGCGTCTAGAGTGCTATCGGTAGCTGCAGAAGCCAAAGACGCTTCCGTCTCCTTGAGTTTTTTTAGAAACCCTAGGTACGACTCCTTTTCCCTTTGACTTTGGTCGAATTTGAGCTTGTAATTGGATGCTAGTAAATGAGCGCATTCGCCACACATGGGATGGTTCACGTCTTCGTTGGTCGACAAAATATGGAACACTTGGTTTAAAGAGCTGATCTTGGAGAAGTCCGGAAGCTGCTCCTCGGTTTGTCCTTCTCCTGCTCCCTTCACGTCCTCAGTTTCGTGACCATCCTCGTCTTCATCTTCACCGTCGGAAAGAAACACGTACGACTTCTGCGAATCAAAAGAATTGGAATAGCTGAGTTTGGAGTAGTCCTGGGTAATGATAGCATCATCATTGGCATCTTGAAGAGCTTTATGGGCCAAATTCAATCGATCTTGAGGTATATAGTTTGCTGGTGATAAGGGTACATGATGAGAAGGCTTACCGGACCTTCCTAAAAGATAATGTGTTTGGGCTTTCGACAAGTTTGAAAGTGTTTCGTCTAAGGCAATTGGGGCCTTACAGTTTTGGCACTGAAAAGCCATGATGACTTGGGTTATAACAGATGTGATTAGTGTTTTTGAGTTCTGCATAGTGATAATGAATGTAGGTTGACAGAGAACTACAAAATGATAACGAGACGAATTGATATTTTTTTTTTCATACATAAAGACAGTTTTATGTATCATTATTTTTATACAACCAAGGAGAATCTCTTTATTCATAATATAGCTATACATAATTACCACCAGAATTTATGAATATGATCTTAAAAGATTTCTCTGCTTCGTCCCTATATATGAATATACTTCTTGTTTTCCACACAGAACTGAAGAAATCCAACTAATCTGATGATACCACCATGACCTTAATATTCCATTTAAGGGATCTAAGGCGACGCATCTCATATTAGTTTCACCGGTTTTCTCCTTGATAAAGAGAAGCTAGTGCCAACTTCTTCGTGTACACAGACTACTAAGATCTCCCCCAGAAGGAAGAAACCAATACATCAACCTCTTGTTATCATTCTCCTTTGTGTGACCAAATTTCTGCAGATTATAGGATCAAAGATTTGGAGCTTTCAGAAACTAAATATGATTAAGTTATATAAGTTATTACTACCATAGAGTATGAGGGTATTCGCAAACTATCTCCACTTGTGGTCCCAGTTTTTCATGTAAGCCTAGAGTTTGATGTCTCCTGCGATACACAATTTTAATATTAAAGGTGATTCTTTACTTGATAGTTAACTTGAAACAGATCGCTCTACTTAAAAGTCATGATTTAACAGGTGAGTTGCTTGTACTAGAACTATTGATCAATCGTATAACAATATGAACCTGAGTAATTCAAAGCCTAAGCTGAAAGGGACAAACCAACCGCCTAAACAATGAGCCATAATTTGGGAGAATTTGATTGAGCTCTATAACGAGAACAAGGAAGAAACGGTTGAGGGTTTTATATTAGTAAATATTATTCGCTTTGAGGTTTATGTTACCAAACAATTGCTGATATACAATGTTTCATAGAACATTCAGCTTATCATGAAATTTAAGAAATATTAGGACACGGAGCATAACTCTTTCCTTAATAATTCAATCCACATTATTCGATATGCAATTTGATCATCATAGATGAGAAGTATAGATTTTCTTTGGAGTATCTATTAACATTCTTGATGACAAAGAAGTGCTTCATAACTATCTTCTTGTCAAAAGATGTATGTAGTCATGAAATCGTTAAAGGTTAGGAATAGGTGCATTTATACCCATACAAAAAGAATGAATTATTTAGTTCAAGAATGAGGTTCACTAAGCAAATATTTTAAGTGATCTAATTTTACCGCTTAAGTCTGGAGATCGGCATTTTATACCTATTTAGAACCAATTTTGCAATCTCGATCTTGATTTTAGGATGATATTGAATGATCTTACACGTGTCTTTGTCAAGGCAGCAAGACGTGCTCAAAAATGTATGCAGATTCATCTAGGCTCCTTTAAAATGTATCGGAAATCTTTTATGATTTCAAAGATAGCAAACATTGGGTGCTTTTATTTTTTTTTGAAACATTATATTAGGTACTATATCAGGGACCAAGCTGTAAGAGCATGGTCATAGTCCTAGTAGAGCATAGTGGAAAAGGAGGTTACTGTTCTGCTGACATCATCACCAAAGCT